>Ga0302202_10000011_pt1 | contig 194591 bp, 151 predicted proteins | sample II_Bog_N3_3_FD_194579 | JGI IMG/M metagenome (GOLD analysis project Ga0302202, IMG submission 194579) | Peat permafrost microbial communities from Stordalen Mire near Abisko, Sweden - II_Bog_N3_3 | ecosystem: Environmental > Terrestrial > Soil > Wetlands > Peat | place: Sweden: Abisko... | reverse complement strand
AGATTACCGACACGCTAGAAGTTTCGACAACGGGAGAGCCGGTCGCAATATCTCTTTCCTTCGACCGCAGCACTCTGGCGGCGGACCGTCGCGATGCTGCGCATATCGTGGTCGAAATCCGCGATGAGCAGGGCCGCATGGTGCCGACCGCGAACAATGAGATTGAGTTCGAAGTTCAAGGCCCAGGCAAATTGATTGGCGTGGACAACGGAGATCCACTGAGCCACGAGGATTACAAGGCGAGCCATCGAAGAGCGTTCAATGGACTGTGCCTGGCAATTGTTCAAGCGACGGACAAAGCCGGCCGGATCAATATCACCGCGTCATCGCCGACTCTCCGCTCAGACAGTCTTACAATCGTGGCGAGTGCATGAGGGTTGCAATAATAACGCAGTCTATTCTTTGCGTCTGCATGTCTAAGAAATGGGACTACCCCAATCTCCAGAAGTGTCCTCCGACGGGCCGATCGCGCAACGTGCGCCGCCGATGGCGATTTCATCTTGCTCTTCTATACTGGTCAGTGCTAAGTTCTCTCTGTCTCATGCGGCGATCTCCGCGCCGCAATTGTTGGATTGCGAGGCGTTGTTGGCCTCCTTGTAGCGGCGGAGAATAATTCTCAGTTTGTGCGGGAGCACCGCAGCCTGGAGAAATTCCGGCAGTGTCGCGCGCAGCGCGCATGCCACGACCAGCTCCGAGGGTGGCAGTGCGGGATTCATGGTGCGCAACCAACTGCGAAAAAGCCGCCAGACCTCGGCCATATGATTCAATGCCAGGTGCTGAAGTAGTCCCTGCGCGACGCAGCCCAACTGCACATGCAAGTGAAATGCATTCATCTTGCGGCAGACAGAGTCGCGGTAAGTGTGGCTTTCTCGGTGCAGATACTGGTCGCCCTGTCCGCGGCGGCGCGGTTTCATGTCGGCCATCCAAAAGTGGTAGGCGTAACTTCCTACGACATGCACGGCTTGCCGGAAGCCTAGCTCGATTTTGAAGCGGTAGCCATAGAGCAGGACGATCTCAAGCGGCTCCAGAGTCAGATCGGTGGCCAGCAGGAAGATCGTGCCGCGCATCGGATGACACACTATGACGAAGCGTACAAGCCGTCCCGCCGGCCGCCACAGGAGATCGATGGCGCGATAGCGCAGCGTAACATTCTGCTCGCCGTAGACGGGGCTTGGAGCGGAGATAAACTGGCTCTGGTCGCGGGCCAAATCCTTGAGCCTCACTTTTTCGCCGTAGAACCTTGGCCGTCCGCGGCGACGGCGCGCGGGCACCTGCACAGGCCAGTAGGCCACTGCGTTCGACTTGGCGCGGGTGACGAGTTGATGTCCCTGGCCGAGTAACTTCGTGATCATCTTGCCCGAAGCGTAGTAGGCATCGGCGACCAGCAGCAGTTTACGATCGACGATGCCAGCCAGAGAAAACAGCAGCAAGGCCAACTTATCGAGCAGGGTGCGCGTGTCCCGGTTGGACCAGATCAACCCCTCGTGAATGCGCGAGACCAGCGGCACGGCGGCGACATGGCCGGCCGGCCCCTGGACCAGCAAACTGACGGCCTGAAAGCTATGGCCCATGATGTAGTCCGGCTTTGAGTTGCTGGCCGACTGTTGATGGAGCAGCTTGACGGCGGGCATCTTGCGGCCTTCTTTCGGAGCCTTGATGCCATCCGCCAGGCAGACCAGCCGCTCGCCCACGGCGACGGGCTCAAAGAGTCGCAAACACAGCCGCACCCAGCAGGCGGTGAGCGCGTCAAGATCCAGGGCGCGGCTATGAAACAGGTGCAGGAAGCGTCGATAGCCTCGGCGAGCCGAAGCCGAAGAGGCGAACCAGGCTGGTGACGCCGGCCCGCTCCGGGCGGCAGCAGAGGCCGACCAGGACCAGAATCATCCAGAGGAAGGTAAGGAATCTTCTGCAAGCCGGACGCAGAGCGCGCACGGCATCGAACCAGGCGATCCAGAGGGGCATAATATCGATGCAATCATGAACGCCGATAGCATAACAGTGCTATCGGTCACGCGATATGCAAATCGGTATCCTTGGCGTTATGCTTTTAGTCAATGACAATCTCCAGGGAAAAGCTCTTGCTGCGGCAAATCGAGAGGGTGAAGGGGCAACTGGCCGCGCTCGGCGATCTGCGTCCAGGCAGTCTCTCGACCCAGTACAACGTCTGCGGCACCCCCGGATGCCGGTGCAAGGCCACGCCGCCTGAGAAGCACGGGCCCTATTATCAGGTAAGTTTTACGCGCAAGGGAAAGAGCAGCTCGAAGTTCGTGCGCAAGGAAGACCTCAACACCGTCCGCCGGGAACTGAAGAACTACGAGGTCATGAAGACGCTCGTGGACCGCTGGATCGAGATGGCCACCGAACTATCCAACCTCCGCATGGCCAACAAGCACACCTGATTCCAGCAGAGAACTTGGCACTGTCCAGTTAAAATCCGTGCTGCAAGGTGTGGCTGGATGGCAACTACCTTGCAGCAAGCGGGCGAGTCAATTAAGACTCGACTTGTTGGCCGGGCCATGGAGAAAGGTATACATGCCCGGCCTCTTTGGTGCGCCGCCGATGAAACAGCGCGCCAAACTCTTAAAATCTGGCGCTAGGGTTGTGGGAGCAACTCCACAACCCCGCGCTCGTGACCGGATGGAAGGAAGGATGCACCCGGTGTTGGCCTGCCACGCGGTTGGGTGTGGCAGCCAAACTTACAAAATTCCGCTCAACGTCCCGCCCGACTCTGGGATGGCTTTCCCACCCCACGACTTGCCGGAGGTGCCAGCAAGCTGATTGGTGAGCGAAGATTCTGAAAATTGCAGGCTTTGGATGCGCGAGGCTAGTTCCACGCCCTCCAGTCGAAGGGAATATAGATTCGGCTTTGCTGCCAGCGCCGCGCGGAGCTGTGTAATCTCTGTGCGCTTCTGTTCTAGCGCCGCGGACCATTGCACAACTTCCGGGTCGTCCGGCAAAACATCGGCAACAGCAGGCTTGTCTCGAAGCAACTCCGACACACCCTCTTCGCGCACCGTGACAGCAAGCATGATGTTGTCGTGCTCTGCTTGCAGATTTAGAACATTTACTTTCAGCTTTTCAAACTGGGGGCGCAATGCTCTCAGCTCAGTGCGCACGGCGTGAAGTTGTTGTATGAGCGCAGGGCGCCGGGATTCTGCCTGAGCGCGTGCGAGTTCGGCTTCGGGTGTTGTCATAATTCCTCCGGTAATTCTGTTGCATGTTGAACGTCGTGCCCGCGCCAATCTGTCGTAAAAGATACGGGTGCGGCATCAAGGGCAATCGCTGTCAGCTCACGTTCGATTTTCCCTTGTGCGTCGCGAGCGGCTTGCGCGAGTGCAAGCGCATTTTCAAGACCGTAGGCGAACGGGTTTGATTCGACACTGGCGATAGTGATTGCGCCAAACTTGTCACGGCGCGCGCGGGCGGCCAGCGGCTTCAACAGCTTTACAAGAGACCTAAGATTTTCGAGATCGGTCATTGGTGTTCCTCCTTGTTAACGGGTTGCGTGGCCTGCGCGGGTGAATTTTGGGGCCGTCTTGGATGAGGGCGCGGCGCGTGCGGCGCGTCCACCGTATATACCCGTAGGAAGTTTTGTTTTTGAAAAACTCTCTACGGGTCTATTGGGTTCTCCCGCCGCACGCGCCGCGGCCAAGGGGCTTAGACCAAGCCCAATATAATCACGGCTTGCGTGGCCTTTTGCCGGTCTAAAACCTCGTGCTTCCAGGTTCTGCGAAAACCGCTTTTGCGGCCCCACAAACTCCCCCGCGTTTTCTGCCCAGCGCCGCCAGTCCTGAAAAAGCTCAGCGGATGCTGTTCTGCTGTTTGCCGCCTTGACTGTGCGCTCATCCAACCAGCGGCCCAGCGCATCCTCTGCCGTCATGTAGGCGTCTGTTGCTGCCGTGACGGCTTGCGGCGGCCTCAGCCCCACGCGCTGCCACTCAAGGCAGCCGTCAACGGCCCACTGTAAAATGCCGGGCCATTCCACACGCAGTTTTTCGGCCAGCCTTGAATCGCGTTTGGCGGCAGGGATGGTCACATTAAATGGCACCAGGTTCATGCGCCGCCGCATGGCCTCATCAACCGAACGCAGGCCGGGCCGATGATTGCCGGAAACCACCAGCTTGAATTGTGGCGTGAACTCGAAAAAGTCCTGTCTCATAAACCTCGCGGCTATCTTGTCGCCGCCAGTCAGACTTTTTAGTTTCGACTCAGCCCAGCGTCTACCGTCTTCGGTCTCGGTAGCAGTCACCAGCCGCGCGCCTTGCAACCCGGCCATGTCGGTTGGGTGACCTTCGTTTTGCGAAGCGGTAAAACTTTCAATCGGCGCAACTTTTGCATACTCGCCCAGCGCGCCGGTGATCGTGTTTATGAAAACGCTTTTGCCGTTTGCGCCGGTCCCGTACAGAAAGAACAATGCGTGTTCATAAGTCAGGCCAGTAAGGCTATAGCCGCACATCCGCTGTAAAAACGATTGCAGTTGCTTATCGCCAGCGGTCACATCTGCCAAAAACTTGCGCCATATCGGGCAGTCACCGCCCGGCGTAGCGGAGATGATCTTGGTGCAATAGTCTTCGCGCGTTGCGGGCCGCAGTTTGCCGGTATGTAGATCGACTACTCCGCCCGGAGTGTTGAGCAACCACGGGTCAGCGTCCCACTGGGCAACGGTGGCCGCGTGTTGTCGATCGGCATGGGCCAAGCGCTCTACGGCGGCCACGGTCTGCGCGCTGCGGATTCGCTGAGCGGTTTGCTTCTTGCCGCAAGCCTCAGCAGCCGCGCGGCAGACGGCGCGCGCCTTGCTGTAAACGTCCAGGGTATCGTCGCGCTGCCAGCATCGGCTGTTCCATTGCAGCCATTGGCCCCATGAGGCCACATAACAGAGATCGTCACCGTGCTGCTTTGTGAATTCGAGCGCCAGGGCATCATCTGAATACGCGCCAAGAGCGGCCGGCGCGGTAGCGTTATCGAGAACCTCGGCCAGCAGATCGTCTCCGCTGTCGAGCGCCAATAAATCGTCGGGGCCATTGACTCCATCGAGTTGCGGCAGTGCGGCAGCAGTGACGGTGCACCTGCGTTCCGGCTTGCGCAGTTCGCCAACGAGCGCCTCTTGCGCCGCCTGAACGCCTGGGTTTGTTGCAGCGTTCGCGTCCAGCAGGACAATCACGCCATGGCCGTTGCACCAATCAAGCGCGGGAATCGCCTCTTTGTTCTGCGAGAATCCCCAGCAGCCTCCCATCGCCATCGGAAGCACTTCGTTCTGCGTGCGCTCAGCCCACGCCGTAAGCGCCAGCACAGACTTCTCGGCCTCCACAAGCACAATAGGAGCGCCGGTGTTCTTCAGCAGGGATGCCGACTGTGGCAACACGTAGAGGATGCGTGCGCCGCCCTTCGGGCAAAGGTACTTACCTTCCAGCTTGCCGTCTTTCATCTCCGGGCGGTCACGGCGAAGACGCAGCGTTACCATTTCTCCGCTAGCTGGGTCACAGTAAGGGAAGACAATTCCATCCAAGCTCTGAGCGGCACGGGCACGGATGCCAAGCTGCCGGGCCGCGGTGTCTGTCACGCGCCGGATACCAGCCGCCTCTACCAGCGCAACAGGAATCTTCAACCGCGCAAACATGGCGAGGTCAGCAGGTGTAAGCGTCGTGACTTCAGGTACGGCTTGCTTGCTGCGCACCAGCCGCAACTTGGGTTTAGACTTCAGCGCGGCGATACGTTTCTGAATTGCGGTTTGTGGCTTTGTCATCGGATACCCTTCCTGAGAAGTTCGCGGTCTGACGCCGCTATGCGGCTGTGCGTGCTCGCCGTGCGTTGTGTGTGCGGCCGGCGGGCGAGACAGGCTTTCGGCGGCGGCGCATGGGCGCACCACTGCCAAAGCCCTCGCATGATTCGAGCCACGCGGCTACACTGCTCCGCCTGTAAAAGACGTGCCGGTTGAGAGTGATTCTTGGAGGACCGGTTCTATTGTCGTGATGGCGTTGAAGGGTGCGGAGGGTCATTCCCAGCGCTGCGGCCAGTTCGCGCGGCTCGATCAGGTCTAAGTCGGGCGCGTGTGTGGCGCTCTCAATTGTGGCGGGATTCTGGACTGCTCCTGACGGCATGGGAACACCTCAAAGGCAAAGTCGCTTTGAGGTAGCGCTCGGTTGGACCGGTCATCGGTGCTGTGTCAGTGTTGCTTTGCCGAAGCCACTCGGCCCTGACATCCGATGCACAGCGGACTTGCACCTGAACTCGCTGTGATGCTCACCAGCTTCAGGTTCCGCTCTCGGCCATCGACCCTCTGCTGCGGTTGTGGGGGAATGCCCCAGTCGCTCACAGAGCCATTCAGGCTTGTGAAATAAAATTAGCACAGAATGACACACGAAGTCAACGCTAAGTCGTTGCTGTGGTGAGTGTTATGGGATTTGTTGTGATAATTCAGGCACCAGTTCGAATAGTGACAGAATGGTGACAGATTAAACCATCAAATTTTAATGTTGGTGTAAGTTGTTGATTATATGGAGCCGAAGGCCGGACTCGAACCGGCGACCTGCTGATTACGAATCAGCTGCTCTACCAACTGAGCTACTTCGGCCTGCTCATCCGATTGTATCGTTGCGCCTGTTTCACGTAAAGCGCGCGCGGAATGCCGCAAGTGTCCCACGGTTGCTTTGCGTACGATCTCCGGGCGAACTTGATGCCAAAAACGGAAAGAGCCGCCCGGCAACAGGGCAGCTCTTTCCTCAGGGAGAATAGTTCCAACGGAGGCAAAACCATCAGAACTTTCTGGCTGCATAGTAGGGGCGGGGGAAGGGAGTGTCAAGGAGAAATCTGCGGCGAAATAATTCGTTTATATTCAATCATATACAGAGATAGCCCGTGAAATAGTCTCACCCCGCATTCGCCGCGTGTTCGCCTTTATGCCCCGCCCCGCGCCCGTCTTTTCAGGGTGTTTTCTGGGGTTTCCGTCCTGTTTTCCACAGGTTTGCGCTGCCGTTTACCCATCGGATGCGGCCCCATCAAGCCGGCCGCAACCCATGGGTCAATCCCGCAAATTGAGACGGATGAACTCCGTGTCAAAGACTGATGAAACCGGTTTGCCGCGCGCGATGCGGTAGAGCGCCCGCCCGCCGCCCAGGAAGAACCCCAGCAGAATGGCGGCAGCGCACCCGATCAGAACCAGGACGGTAATGCCGAGCAGCAGCTTGCCGGTCTTGGCCACCTCCGACTCCATGGGCTGCGGCACCGAGGTCAGTTCCGTGTCAAAGTTCACCGTGGCCAGCAATTTGTGGCCTTCCTCGGGAATGGCGTCCCCGCTCACAATGGCCACCAGCGGCCCGCTGCGGCGCACCTCCAGAGAGACCTGATCGCTGTCCACCAAGGGCTTGGGCCAGGCCGGCTGCGCCTTGCTGCCCGCCTTCAGATAGGCACGAATCCTGGTTTCCTGCGCGGCCGCCATCTGCGGTGTGGGGTAGTCGATGATGGTGAGCGTGGCCGCGCCTGAACGCAGCGTGTAGTTGGCCATCACGGTCTCTGCGCCGCGGTCAAAGCCCACCAGCTCCGGCGGCAGCACTCCGCCCGCTCCGGCATAGCCCGCCGGCCCCACCGCATAGTGAGTGGTCTGGCCGTCCAGATTTTCCTTGGGCAGGTTGCCCAGCACCGGTGGCGCCATCGCCTTGGTCCCCGCGGGGACGGGCAGTTGGCTGGCCAGTTCCCGCAGCTCCGCGCCAGACATGGCGCCGATGTGAGAGAAGTTCGCGTCCACGACGGTGTTGCCAAGCCAGAAGAGCACCCGGTTGTGGTCCGAGGCGGCTCCGGCGCCAATCTCTTCCTTGGGCCAGCTATTCTGGCGGTAGAAGGAGTAGGCTCCATACGCTCCGCTGGCGTCAAGAAAGCGCAAGGCGCGCACGTTCAGCGTCTCGCTGCCGTGCTTGTAGCTGGCCAGCGCCGCATCGGTAAAGTCGTACTCCTTCAGCGCTACGGCGTTGGCAGGGTCGGCCAGGGCGGGGTCGGTCACCTTTTTGGGTGCGCCGTCCGCCACCCATCCGGCAAATTCCTGCGGCAGCATCGCCTTGGGCACCGGGGGAAGCATCAGGTGTGTAGCGCCCTGGGTGGCTGCGGGCTTTGCTGCCGCCGCCTGCCCCTGGGCAGAGGCTGCATTCCACAGCAGAGCCACCGAACAAACCGATATTGCAATCCAACGCATCAAAAAACACTCCGGTCTTCAGGGTACACGTTTCCGCCCTGGCAACAAGGCTGGCGCCCTCTGGGCATCGTCCCGTCCCCTACTCCTCTTGGACACTGGCGGCCCCGGAAAGGTTCCTGCTTTAGTTTTGGCGGCCCGGCGGAGGAGGATCGAGAGCCTCACCGAGCGCCCGGTAGTGTCCGCCATAAAAGAGCAGTGCGTAGTTGCGCAGATAGACGCCGAGCGGGCCGCCCAGACTGACTGCCAAAACAGACCCGATGCCCAGGCCGAGCAGAACAAACAGGACTTGTAGGCCAATTCGGAAATACGCGCCGACTCCCGTGGCGTCATCCAGCATGGCCTCGAATCCCGTCGCGGACATCCCCAGAGTCGCAAAGACAATCCGCCCCACAATCGAGCCGGCGACGGCCACGATTGCGCCCGCAATCAGCGGCAGCCCCAAGCGCAGGATGAAGTACGAGAAGAAGGTCTCTCTATGGGCGGCAATGCGCTGCCGTGCGGCCATCCATGCCTCGCGGAAGGTGGCTTTCTCAAGCGCCATGGGTGGAAGGATGAAGTCGCGCAGCACCACTTCCGCAATCACCCATGCCAGGCACAGAAGGAGGGCAATTCCGGCGCAAGGGGTAAACAGGATGAAGAAATTCCCCAGATCGAGTTTTCTGTCTGGGGTGCGCAATGTAAACAGCGCGAAGAAGGCGATCGCGACGACGCCCAGGGTCAGAATCCCCATGAGCAGAAAACCGAGCCACACCAGCAGGCTCGCCTTGAAAAGGCGGAGCGCAGGAACTTGATAAAGAGCCCAGACCGGCCGAATCTCTTTGCTCCCATGAACCAGGCAGTGGAAGAAAACGAAGCGGAGGTGGATGGCCAGATAATAGGCCAGAAAGCAGGTGAAAACCGCCACCAGCACTGCCAGCACAGTAAAGGAGATGTACTCCGGGGCAAGAAGAGACGAGAGCGAAATCGCAGGCAGGTCGTCGAACGAAAGCGTACCAGCGGCCGAAAACCTGAAACTGACCACCACCCCCTCGGTGATGGTGGCCACGGCTGCCAGCTTCAGAAATCTCTCCCATGCGAAGGGACGAAAGAGATAGCGGTAGGTTCGTTGCATGGCTGGCCAAACCGCTTGTGAGGCAGAGAAGACTTTCATCAGACTTGCTCCGGGCCCGCCCAGCCTATCACACCATCAGGCGCCATCCAGGCTGCGGGGCAGCGCGGCCAAACCTGACGGGCCTTGTCAGCCATCGAGGCCGGCTTTATCTTCCCTTCTCGGAGCCAGGCGTTTGGGCAGCAGGAGCCAGGCCGCGACCGCGGCGAACGACACCAGCGCCACAGCCAGAGCGCTGCCGTGCAGGCTCAGAATCTGCACCGCGACCACGGTGGCCAGAATGAAGCACCCGCCCCACAGGCAAAAGCAGGCTAGGCCGCGCACCAGTTGCCTCACCCATCCATAGTCCAGCACCCATTGCGCCGACTTCTGGAAATAGCTTGCAGGGTTGGCGTACAGGTTGCGCGCCATGTAGATGACATAGCTGCCCAGGGCAACGCGCAAGGCCATGCCCACCAGGGGATTGGAGAGTATTTGGGTCATATCAGCCGCCAAAACCTGCCCCCGTATCATCCCACACAATCGTCCCCGTCGCGTTCTCCCATCCTCCGCGTAGTTTGCCAAGGGTGGGATTCACAATACTCCACCCTCCGCTGCTCAGATCTCCGCTCCACCTTGAAGGGCCGGCGGCGCCGATGGGTAGAGGATCTCTCCCAGCGTCCGGTAACGGCCGCCGTAGAAGATCAGCGCAAACTCCCGTGTGGCCGTGGCCACGGGCCCTCCCAGGCAGATGCTGGCCAACAGCATGAAGCCGAAGGCAACCACGCCGAAAAAGACCTGGAAAACCACGCCGATCAGCGCGGCTGCTCCGGTCGCATCCGCGAATGCGGAGTGAAGGCCGTACACAATTGCCCCCAGGGAGCCGGCCACCATGAGCCCCGGAATCATCAGCACGATGAACAAACCAACGGCCGCAATCGTGGGCAGGATCACGCGCAGCAGTGCGTACACAAAGAATTGCCGCTTTTCGGCCAGGATGCGCGGCCAAACCTGGTCCCACGCTTCGCCGGCGGTCGCGTCTTCCAGCGCGAAATGCGGCAGCATGAAGTCGCGCAAAACCAGGTCGGTCAAAACTCCAGCCAGCGCCAGCAGCAGAATGATCGGAATCAGGGGCAATATCAGGGACAGCAGCAGCCGGAAATCCATTGGGCCGCCCTGTTGAGTTTCGCGATACAACTGCAAGAATCCGGCGGCGAAAGGAAGCGCGACCAGCACCACCAGCAGCACAAAGCAGAATCCCACCACCAGGTTCAACCAGAAAAAGCGTGTGGCCTGCTCGCGATAGAGGTGCCAGCCCGGCCGAATCAGCCTGGTGTTGTGGATCAGGCAATGGAAATAGGCAAACCGCAGCCGTGTGATCAGGTAGAACACAAAAGCCGACACAACAATGGCGAGCAGCACGGCCGCCACAATCGCCGCCACCCATTCCGGCGACAGGCTGTACAGCATCGGGCCGCCTGAGCCATGTCCCGACGATGGTCCGCTGTGCGTCGAGGAATGGGAATTGCTCCCAAGACCTTCCGTGACGATCGCCACCAGGCCAAGCTTCAGATAGGTTTTCCAGCTGAAGGGCCTGAAGAGGAAATCCCTCATACGTTGAACGGCAGGTGAAACGGCATCCGCGGCAGAGATGGCTTGCATATGAGTCCTTTCGGGGACGGCCCAGCGTACCACGGAAGTACGCAGGCTTCATCTGCGAAGTTCCTGGGAGCTGTTTCATGACCTTGTTTTGAAAGGGCGCGGCCGGGGTGCCGGGGCACCCTCTGGGTCGGGGTCGCGTGCCGCAAAGGTTCGCAAATCAACCAGGCTTAACAGGCGGCGGACAACTCTATCCGGAGGGAGGCGGGGGTTTCAACCCCCGCATAAAGCCAACAGGATCAGTGCTGGCTTTACAGGCTGCGGAAAAAGTCTCAAAGGCGGCTACAATCGTCAGGGCACGACTTCAGTCGTGCCGTAAGTTGCTTTAAATCAACACGGGCTTCAGCCCCTGCGGCGTGCTTTCCGTCAATTCCACCCGAGACCCTGTGTTTTTCCGCATTCTGTTAAGCCCCTGAGCGAATGCCCGCTCCTCAGCAAGAACTTATGCAGGGATTCCCTGAGCCGGCTGCGGCACCGCCGTCCACCACGCATCGAACGCCGCCAGCGCGCGCTCGCATTGCAGCCGGTGCCGTTCCTTCTTGTCGCGAATTTTCTTGCGCAGCTCTTCTTCCAGCGGTTCCAGCAGGTCGAAGGTCATGTTGGCCGGCTGGAAGTTCTTCACCTCGGCATGCGTAATGTAGTGCACCAGCGAGCCCAACGCGCAGGCCCGTGGCGCCGCCGCAGGCTCTTCGCCGCGCGCCAGTGCCGCCGCGTAGATGCCCGCAAGCAGTCCGGTGGCAATGGACTCCGTATAGCCCTCGACCCCGGAGAGCTGCCCGGCAAACAGCAGCCACGGATGCTGTTTCAGACGCAGGTTCTCGTCCAGCAGCGCTGGTGCGCAGATATAGGTATTGCGGTGAATCTGCCCATAGCGCAGGAATCGCGCGTTTTCGAGGCCCGGAATCAACCGCAGCACCTCCGCTTGTGCGCCGAATTTCAGGTGGTTCTGAAAGCCCACCAGGTTGTAGCTATCGGCGCGCACATTCTCCTTGCGCAGTTGCACCACCGCCCAGGGCGTCCGGCCGGTGCGCGGATCGCGCAGCCCCACCGGCTTCATGGGGCCAAACCGTATGGTGTCGCGGCCTCTGCGCGCCAGCACCTCGATGGGCAGGCAGCCCTCGAAGTAGTCCGCCTTTTCCCACTCCTTGGTCTCTGCCGGCTCGGCGGCCAGCAGCGCATCCAGAAAGCGGTCGTACTCCGTGCGGTCCATGGGGCAGTTGATGTAGTCGGCCGTCCCCTTGTCCCAGCGCGCGGCAAAGTACACCTTCTCCATGTCGATGGAGTCGGCGTCCACGATGGGCGAAATGGAGTCGTAGAAGGCCAGGTGACCGGAGCCGGTCAGCCGCTCGATCTCCGCGCTCAAAGCGTCGGAGGTCAGCGGGCCGGTGGCCAGGATGGTCAGCCCGTCGGCCGGGTCCAGGCGCGTCACTTCTTCCCGCACCACTCGAATCCGCGGCTCGGCGGCAATCGCCTCGGCAATCCGCCGCGAAAACTCCACGCGGTCCACGGCCAGCGCGTGTCCTGCCGGAACCGCCGTCTCGTCGGCCATCCGCAGCAGCGCGGAGCCCGCCCGCCGCATCTCCTGCTTCAGCACCCAGGGCGCCGTGTTGGGCGACTCGCTCTTGAGCGAGTTGGAGCAGACCAGCTCCCCGAACTCGATCGTCTGGTGGGCCGGCGTCAGCCGCGGCTTTCCATCCACCATGGCCCGCATCTCGTAGAGATCCACTTCGCAGCCCAGCCGCGCCGCGGTTAGTGCCGCCTCCGGGCCGGCCAGTCCGCCGCCAATTACGCGAATTCTCACTGTGCCGCCTCCGCTTCCCTGGCCGGATTCGCCGCTGCGTCCATGCTTCGCTGGTCAACTCCCGCCAGCCGGTGCAGCGCCTCGCCGCTTATGCGCACATTGCGCCACTCGTCCAGGAACTCGGCGCCCATGGAGCGGTAGAACTCGATCGCCGGAGTGTTCCAGTCCAGCACCTCCCACTGCAGGCGCGGGCAGTTGTTTTCCACGGCGATGGCCGCCACCCGCTCCAGCAGTGCCCGGCCGATTCCCCGGCCGCGAAACTCCGGCCCGACAAAGATGTCTTCCAGGTACAGGCCCGGCCGCCCCTTCCAGGTGGAGTAGTTGAAGAAGTAGAGGGCAAAGCCGGCCGGCTGGCCGTCGCTTTCGGCTATCAGGCAGAAATAGAAAGGGTTGGGGCCAAAGCCGTCGCGCAAAAGGCCCGCTTCGGTCGCCGTCACTGCGTCCGGTTCGCGCTCATAGGCCGCCAAAGCGCGGATGAAGGCCAGAATTTGCCCCACATCCGCCGCGCTCGCAGTTCGAATCGTGGTTACCATACTTTTATTTTAGAGTGTGATACAGACCACATGCCGCCGCCCCGCGGGGGCACTAACATGGAAAGGTGAATGTGCTGGCGAGAGTCGGCGCGGGATCCCTGACGGCGGGGCAACGCACCCTGCGGCCGGGCTCAAGATCTCAATCGCTTTGGCACGCGCGCAGCTTTTGGCTGCCACGGGCAGGCTGGCATCTTGCCTCCCGCCCTTGTGCTGGGCACTCGATTGGATTTAACTTGGGTCCTGCCACCGGAAACAGCTTGCGAGCCGGATTCCGTGCCGCGGCGGCTGCTTGGTCACCGATGCAACCTGCCGCCAAGGTACATGCGATTTTTCGGTTGTTGTGCGCCACCTGGCACTCGGCTGCAAGGGCACACCTGTTGGGTAAGCGCCGATCTTTGGCGCCCGCCAGCCTGTGGGCCGGCAAAAAAATGACTTTTATGAGCCTGCGGGCCGCCTCGTTCCCGCCGCTCCCAAGGAGAAGAACATGAAACGCACTATTTCACTTTGGCTGGGCCTGCTGGCGTTTGCCCTCGTGCCCGCGCTTGCGCAGCAACCTACGCCCATGGGCAAGATTCACGGCCACGTGACCAATCCGACCGGAGCCTCCCAGACCGGCGGCACCGTGACCCTGATAGGAACCGACCGGCTCGCTTCTGGCCCCGGATTGTCCGCAAAGATGTCTGAAAAGGGCGTCTTCCAGGTTGACCCCAATGGCGACTACAAGGGCGAAGCTGCCCCCGGCATTTACACCGCCATCTACCGCACCGCCGCCATGGCGCCCGACAAGAGCGCCGACAAGGCCGAGGGTGTGAAGATCGTGGAGGGTCAGGATACGTTGCAGGACATCGACATGTCCCGCAAGGAGTACATCGACGCCCTGCCTGCAGACGAGAGAAAGCAGCTCGAGGATCTCAAGAAGCACAATTCCGAGGCCATGAAGGCCAACGAAGTCATCAAGAGCCTCAATGCCGATCTCAAGCAGGTTACCCAGGACATCCGCGACGCCGACAACGCGCACTTGACCGCGGCCCAGGAGTTGGGCGCCTCCGCCACCAAGCCGCAACTGGAGGCCAAAGAGGCGGAGATCAAGACCGCCAAGTACAACGAGATTGAAACCCTGATGCTCAAGGACACCGGCGCCAAGCCGGACGCTTCCGTCCTGTGGGCCCAACTGGGACAGGCGCAGGTCGGCCTCAAGAAGTACGACGACGCCGAGGCCACCTACAAGAAGGTCCTCGATCTCGAAACCGCCTCCAAGAAACCGAACATCTCCATCCAGGGCCTGGCCAACAGCGGCTTGGGCGAAATCTACGCTCGCACCGGCAAGGTTCCCGAGGCCAATGCAGCCTATGACGCGGCCGCCAAGGTCAATCCGACCCAGGCCGCCTTCTACCTGCGCAACGAAGCCGTCATCTTCTTCCAGATGAACAATGCGGACGCCCAGGTTGCCGCTGCGGACGAGGCCATCAAGATCGATCCCACACAGCCTCTCGTCTATTACCTCAAAGGCCAGGGACTCATCGGCAAGTCCACCATCGATCCCAAGACGCAACGGATCGTTCTGCCTCAGGACTGCACGGATGCTTACCAGAAGTACCTGGAACTGGCCCCCAACGGCGCATATTCCGCTGAAGTCAAAGGCATTCTGGCTCAGGCCGGGCAGAAGGTCGACACCAGCTTCAAGGCCCCCAAGGGCAAGAAGTAAGCGAACCGGCTGAAGCAACCTTGAAGGGCGCTCCCGTATTCCGGGGGCGCCCTTCGCATTTGCCAGCCCTCCTTGCGGAGCCCGCTCTGTCCTGGGTGCCCCAGGTCTCGATTCTGAGACCTGGGACTTCATGAACAATCAGCCTGGGTGCCCCACCCTCGCCACGCCTTTGTTTTTGTGGCTAGGGTGGGCTGGCAGATCTCGTCTTTGCGACCTCCGAGGTCCGCGTCGAATCCGGCAAAGTTGCCCCGCCGCAGGTGGTTCCGTGCCCCATCCTTGCGACTTTTTTCTGTCGCAAGGGTGGGAAAACACAATGCCTCTTTTAGCGGCAGTGAAAACGCCCTGTCTCCAGCACCCTCCTGCCGCTCTGCCCTGAACCAAGCTCTACAATCCATTCCATGACCTCCGATCTGCCCAGCTATGAGCAAGCCGTGGCCCTGGTGGCCGCCCGCGCCCTCAAAATGCGCCGTCTGACGCCGCCAACGGAGCAGGTAGCTCTTGCCCAGGCAGCCGGCAGGGTGCTGGCTCAGCCCCTCGCGGCCGACCGCGACCAGCCCCCCTTTGCCCGCTCCACCCGAGACGGCTTTGCCTGCCGCGCCAGCGAGGCCTCAACCCACGCGTCCCTTGCCTTGACCGGGTCAACCCATGCCGGGGATGCTCCCGCCGGCCCGCTGCCACCCGGCTCCGCCTGGGAAATCATGACCGGCGCTCCGGTGCCGGCCGGCGCTGACGCCGTGGCCATGATCGAGCACGTCAAGGCCTCCAAAGGGAAGGTCCGCCTGCTCCCGCCCCGCACCCTCCAGCCCGGCGAAAACATCGTGGCCCAGGGTGCGCAGGCGCGCCAGGGAGATCTGCTGCTGCCCGCCGGCAGCGCAATCGCCTCCGCGCAGATCGCCCTGGCCGCGGCCTGCGGTTACGCTACCCTCCCGGTCTTTGTCCGGCCCCGCGTGGCCATCCTTGCCACCGGCGACGAGCTGGTGCCCGTCGAGTGCGCGCCCGCCCCCGGCCAGATTCGCAACTCCAACGCCCCCATGCTGGCCGCCATGGTGGCCGCGGCGGGCGGCGAGCCCTGGGTCCTGCCCATCGCGGCCGACACCGCCCAGGCCCTGGACGCCGCCCTGACCCAGGCCACGGAAGCTGACCTGCTGCTCATCTCCGGCGGAGTCTCTGCGGGCAAGTTTGACCTGGTCGAGCCCGCCCTGGCCCGCGCCGGGGCCCGCTTCCACTTCACCGGCGTGCGCATCCAGCCCGGCAAGCCGCTGGTCTTCGGGGAGTTGTCGCGCACCAGGGAGGCTGCCTCCAAGCATCCGGGCCAGCCCATCGCCCTGCCGTTCTTCGGCCTTCCCGGAAACCCGCTCTCCTCCGCCGTCACTTTTCTACTCTTTGCGGCGCAGGTGCTGGATGCCCTTGCCGGGCGAACCGCCCCCGTCCCGCGCTTTGCCCTGGCCCGGCTGGCTCCCACCGCCGACCGCAACGGCAAGCCCGGCCTCACCCGCTTTCTGCCTGCCTCCTGTACATTTGGCGCCGCTGGCCAGCCTCCTCAAGTCGAGTTTGTCCCCTGGCACGGATCGGGCGATCTGGCCGCTCTGGCCCGCTCCAACTGCTTTCTGGTGGTGCCGGAAGATGCCCACCATCTTGAACCCGGCGCCATCGTCCGCATCCTGCTTCCCTGAGGTTCCTCATGTCCGAGCCCAAGCAACCGCTGCTCTCCCACTTCAATTCCTCCGGCCAGGCCTCCATGGTGGACGTCGCCGCCAAGCAGCCCACCCGGCGCACCGCCACCGCCTCGGCCTTCGTCGAGCTCTCCGCCGCCGTCCTGGCGGCCCTGCCCGCCAACCCCAAGGGCAACCCGTTTGAGGTGGCTCGCTTCGCCGGCATCCAGGCCGCCAAGCGTACTGCCGACCTCATCCCCATGTGCCACCCGCTGGCGCTCACCCATGTGGATGTGCAGGCGGCGATCACGGAGGGCGGTGTGCGCATCACCGCCACCGCCGCCACCGTCGGCCCTACCGGGGTCGAGATGGAAGCCCTCACCGCCGCCGTCGTCGCCGCCCTCACCGTCTACGACATGACCAAGGCCCTGGACAAGGCGATCGTCATCCGCAACGTTCAGCTCGAAGCCAAATCCGGCGGCAAAAGCGGCGATTTCCAGAGGGATGCGGAGAACAAATAATCGGCCAAGAGTGGCCGGGTGCCCCAGGTCCCCCTTTTGGGACCTGGGAAAACAAAGCCCTCTCACCCCACGCCTCCACTGGGTGCCCCACACCCGCCACGTCTTTGTTTTTGTGGCTAGGGTGGGCTGGCAGGTCTCGTCTTTGCTGCCTATCGGGTCCGCGTCGAATCCGGCAAAGTTGGCCCCACCGCAGGTGGCTAGGGTGAGCTGGTACAACACTGTGTGCCTCGGAAGTCTCTGTCACCACCCCGCTTCCGCAGCGCCCCGCCCATGCACTACGATTCTCCTTGCGCCTGAAGGAGGCTCCATGCCGCGCTCTACGATCTTTGCCGCTTGCCTTGCCCTGGCCGCCCTTGCCACCTCGGCCGGCGCCCAGTCCGTCTCCGTTTACCAGACCACCCCGGACCTGCTGGAAGCCCTGTCGCAGCGCGAGACGCTGCACTTCTCCGCCAAACCTTCTCCAGCCGCCGCGCCGCTCATCACCGTGGACGACGCCCAGCGCTTCCAGACCATCGACGGCTTCGGCGCCTCGCTCACCGATGCAGCCGCCTGGCTCTTCGACAAGAAACTCACCCCCGCCCAAACCGATGCCGCCTTCAAAACGCTCTTCAGCCGCAAGGACGGCATCGCCCTCAGCTTCCTGCGCCAGCCCATCGGCTCCTCCGATCTTTCGGTGACCTTCTACTCCTACGACGACCTGTGTCCGCAGACCACCAAGGCCTGCACTACCCCCGCCGGCGTCGCCGACCCCAGCCTCGCCCACTACTCGCTGCAGCACGACCAGGAGTACATCCTGCCGCTGCTCAAAAAGGCCCTGGCCCTCAATCCGGACATCCATGTGATGCTCACGCCCTGGAGCCCGCCCGGCTGGATGAAGACCTCCGGTTCCATGCTGGGGTCAATGCCTGCCGCAACCGCCGGCGGCAAGGATCAGCCCTCCAGCCTGCGCCCGGAGTTCTATCCCGCCTTTGCCAGCTACCTGGTCAAGACCATTGAGGGCTACCAGGCAGCCGGTGTGCCGGTTTGGGCGCTCAGCGTGCAGAACGAACCGCTCTACGCCCCGCCCACCTACAGCGGCATGCAGATGCTGGCCGCCGAGCAGGCCGCCTTCTTCGGCAACGACCTGGGCCCGGCCCTGGCCGCTGCCCACCTCAGCCCCAAAGTCATGGCTCACGACCACAACTGGGACCGCCCCGACTACCCAGAAACCGTGCTCAAGGATCCCAAAGCTGGCGCCCTGGCCGCGGGAACTGCCTGGCACCACTACGCCGGCGACCCGTCTGTCATGACCAAAAATCACGAGGAGTTTCCCCAGAAGGATCAGTGGGTAACCGAGTCCAGCGGCGGCGCATGGCAAAAGGGCAATGTCCTGGCCGACGAGGCCGCGGAGCTGATCGCCGTCACCCGCAACTGGTCCAGGAGCTATGTGCTGTGGGCGCTGGCCACCGACCAGAAGCACGGCCCCTTTGTGGGCGGCTGCGACACCTGCCGCGGCCTGCTCACCATCGACCTCTCCGACCCGGAGAAGGCCACCGTGAAGCCCGAGCTGGACTACTACGTCCTCGGCCAGGCCAGCAAATTCCTGCTCCCCGGCGCCGTCCGCATCGCCTCGGACGAGCCCGCCGCCACGCCATTGAAAGACGTGGCCTTCCGCAACCCCAACGGCACGGTCGTTCTTTACACGCTGAACTCAGGAACCGAGAGCCAGATGCTGCGCATCGCTTTCCACAAGAAAACGATCTCCACCACCCTGCCCGCGGGCTCCGTGGCCACATTTGTCTGGAAGCCCTAAGCGGGCTTCACAGCCCGCGAAGAACTCAATCCGGAGGGAGGCGGGGGTTTTCAACTCCCGCATAAAGCCAGCAGAATCAGCCGGGCTTTAGAGCGCTTTCGATGCCAGTGCGAACCATAATTTGGGTGCCCCATCCTTGAATCGTTCTTTGATTCAAGGGTGGGAGAGAATGAACTCAAATCTCCACTGTGAACACTTAATCAGAAAGCGCTTTAGCCCTGGAGAGACGTTTTTCGGAACTTCCAAACAGAATCAGGCCTTTTTTCGCAGCGCCTTCAGCCCCTGAGCCGGGCATTGCGAAGAATCTCCAGGGTACGCGCCCAGTTTCGCGGATGCCCAACCTTGGCGCGCTGTTGTCTTTCCCGGCCAGGGTGGGCTGGCAGAGAGCCCGCATCGCATGAACCAAAGAAATGCTCCAAATAGCCGCGCGGCGTCGTTTTTCGCCACGCACAGCCCGCAAGTCCGTTCCCCTCAGCGCGCCGATTATGAATATTCGACCTCAATGCAGCCCGCAATGCGGTGCGGCCAAGCTATTGGATTGACGCGTGAAAGCTGAGGTTGCTACACTCATGAGCGTAGCTTACTGCGCGGATTCCAGCGGCGAGCTGCGGCCGCCCTCCAGCAAACCGTTGCCTGCCGGGTGTTTTCCACGGAGATCAGTCGCTTTTCTTCCAGCGCAATCGGCTGGCGGGGCTGTCTCTGCGAAAACGCTTCGGTTACAGACAAGCGGCGCGCAAACAGGGACTCGGTCTCAAGGCCTTTCCGCCGGCGGCAATCGCGGCGCGGAAGCCACCCCCAGCGGCAGGCACTATCCGTCGCGGGAGCTAGGAATTCCGGAGCTGCAGTGATGGCAAACGTCCTCAATCCCGAACCCGAGAGTATAACCCTGACCACCGAATTGGAAACCCCCACCCTAGAGCCTGCGACGGAGCTTGAGCAGCCGTCGTGCGAATCCACGTCCAACCCCGAGACCGCCGAAGTAGTCGAAGCAGTCGAACTTTCAGCGCTGGACGCCGATGCCCCAACCGAGCCCGTAGCCGAGGCCGCGCCTGCGGAGATCGTTCCCGCTGAAGCCGCGCCCGTCGCCGGAGTTGCCGCGGAAGTTTCCGCGCAGCCCGAGCCTGCTGCCGAGGCCGTACCTGAGCTGGCAATTCCGGCTGAAGCCGTTGCTGTTGTTGATTCCGCACCCGTTGTCGAGGCGCCCCAAGCGGTCGCCGCGCCGGTGGTGGAAGCCGTTGCCGAGGCCGCGCCCGTAGCCGTTGCTGCGGCGCCGGTGAAGGCTGCTGCGCACCCTGATCACCTTGAGTCGATGGATGACTTCTCTGCCGCTTTGGCAGCTTTTGAACGCGAGCAGGCCGCCGAGGCCGCCGCGGTTGAAGCCTACGGCGACAAGATTGTTTCCGGCACCGTGATCAAGCAGACGGAAAAGCATCTGGTTGTCGATGTGGGTCTGAAGTCCGAGGGCCTCGTGCCGCTCGAACAGGTTCTGGATCACACCGGCGCGGTCAGGTTCCAGGCGGGCGACGTCATCGAGGTGGTCATCGAGCGCGAGGAGCCGGAAGGCGGCTACCTGGTCAGCTACGAGCGGGCCCAGCGCCTGCGCGTGTGGGACGTGATCGAAAAGGCCGCCAACGACAAGACACCGGTCATGGGTACGGTAGTCAGCCGCGTCAAGGGCGGACTCACCGTGGACATCGGCCTCAAGGCCTTCCTGCCCGGTTCGCAGCTTGAAATTCGCCCGGTCCGCAACCTGGATGGCTATCTCGGCCAGCAGATTGAAGTCCGCGTCATCAAGCTGAACAAGAAGCGCGGCAATGTGGTCGTCAGCCGCAAGGAAATCCTCGAAGAGGAACAGACCGTCAAGCGCTCCACCACCCTCGAGCACCTCGGCGAGGGCGCAGTCCTCACCGGCACGGTCAAGAACCTCACCGATTACGGCGCGTTTGTGGATCTGGGCGGCATCGATGGTCTGCTCCACATTACCGACATGAGCTGGGGACGCCTCACTCATCCCCGCGACCTGGTCAACGTCGGCGACGAGATCCAGGTCAAGGTGCTCAAGTTCGACAAGGACAAGCAGCGCGTCTCGCTGGGCTTCAAGCAGTTGACGCCCGATCCGTGGCTCGATGCCTCCGAGCGCTACCCGGTAGGCGCGCACGTCCATGGCCGCGTTCTTTCGGTCACCGACTACGGCGCGTTCGTTGAGCTCGAACAGGGCATCGAAGGCCTGGTTCACCTCTCTGAGATGACCTGGTCCAAGCGCCTCAAGCACCCCTCCAAGCTGGTCAAGCCCAACGACGAAGTCGAGACGGTTGTTCTCAGCGTCAATCCTGCCGACCGCCGCATCTCCTTGGGCATGAAGCAGTTGCTCGAAAATCCGTGGGAGAACCTGACCGAGAAGTATCCCGCCGGCACAGTGGTCGAGGGCCGCGTGCGCAACCTTACCGACTTTGGCGCCTTCATCGAGATCGAAGACGGCATCGACGGCCTGGTGCACGTCTCCAACCTCAGCTGGACCAAGCGCGTCAAGCATCCTTCTGAGATCGTCAAGAAGGGTGAAAAGGTCAAGGCAGTCGTTCTCGGCGTCGAGCCGCAGAACCGCCGCCTCTCCCTTGGCATCAAGCAGTTGCAGCCCGATGTATGGGAGAGCTTCTTTGCCCAGCACCGCGTCGGCGACGTGGTTCACGGCAAGGTGCTGCGCACCGCTCAGTTCGGCGCCTTTGTCGAGATCGCGGAGGGCGTGGAAGGTCTTTGCCACATCTCCGAGGCCGGCGACGACGGCGGACCGTCCAAGCTCGAAACCGGTCTGGAACACGAGTTCAAGATCATCAAGATCAACGTGGAAGAGAAGAAGGTGGGCCTCAGCCTGCGCGCCATTGGCCAGGAAGCCACCCGCGCAACGGTCGAGAGCTACAGCAACAGCAAGACGCCTGTCTCCAGCTCCACCACCACTCTTGGCGACCTCATCAACTGGCGCAAGACCGAGCGCTAAACCGCTCGCAAGCAGTTAAACAACAACGGCCACCCTGCGGGGTGGCCGTTGTTGTTTTCCGCGCCGCAGTGCTACGGCCAGAAATGAACCAAGGAATGACCCGCCACCAAAGCTCCGTGCCCCACCTGGGGCACCCTCAGGTCGCGGATCGGCGAGGTTCCTGAGATATGACCACGCGCCGAGTCCGGTGCTCCTGCTGAGCCTGTGAGCGAATTCACGCTGCGCTGTGCTGCAGGCTGGATTTCGCCAGCTGGTGCGGGTCGTCCAGGTCCTCGACCCGTTGTGTGAGCAACGCCGCCAGGATGAAGAAGAAGCCGCCCGCCACCACCGCGGCCATCCGGTTGTTGTGCAGCAGATGGCCCATCACCCAGCCGAATCCAAGCGATGCAACGATCTCCGGAATCACGATGAAGAAGTTGAAGATCCCCATGTAGACGCCGTTCTTTCCCTGGGGCAGCGATCCGGCCAGAATCGAGTAGGGCATCGACAGCGTGCTGGCCCACGCGATTCCCACCCCGGTCATCGACAACAGGAGCAGCAACTTGCTGTGGATCACGGCCACGGCAAGCAGTCCGAGGCCGCCGCAGATCAGGCACAGGCTGTGGGTCGTCTTGCGCCCAAACCAGCGGGCCAGCACGGGCAGCGCGAACGAGAAGGCAAAGCACACCAGCGAGTACATTCCAAAGCAGACCCCGGCCCACTCTACTCCGGTGGAATAGAGGGGAGAATTGGTGTCTGCCGCGCCGAAGACATTGCGCGCCACGGCCACGGGGAAGTAGAGCCACATGCAGAACAGCCCCAGCCAGGTGGAGAGCTGAACCCACGCCAGTTGGCGCATGGTGCGCGGCATCTCGCGGACCGACACCGCAATCTCCCGCGCTCCGGCCAGCAGTCCCCTTCGCTCTGCTTTCTGCTTCCGGAATTCCTCCATATTCTCTGGCGGATATTCTTTGGTTGTGAAGATGGTCCAGAGTACGGCCCCCAGGAAGGCCGCGGCGCCAATGTAGAAAGCGAGCCGCACGGTGAAGGGAATGGTCCCCGCGGCCCGGGTCTCCGTAAAGTGAAAAACATTGGTCAGCAAGTAAGGCAAAGCCGAGGCAATCACCGCCCCGAATCCGATAAACAGACTCTGCATGGCAAAGCCGCGAGTGCGCTGCTGCTCCGGCAGCAGATCGGCTACAAAGGCGCGAAACGGCTCCATGCTGATGTTGATGCAGGCGTCGAGAACCCACAGCAGGCCCGCGGCCATCCACAGGGCGGAGCAGTGCGGCATAAGGATGAGCGCTGCCGAACTGAGCAGGGCTCCGGTCAGGAAGTAAGGCCGGCGCCGGCCCAAACGGCCCCAGGTGCGGTCGCTGGCCTGGCCGATGATGGGCTGCACAATCAGTCCCGTCAGCGGCGCAGCCAGCCACAGAATGGGAATCTGGTCGGCCCGCGCGCCCAGGTACTCGTAGATGGCGCTCATGTTGGCCATCTGCAATCCCCAGCCGAACTGGATGCCGAGGAATCCAAAACTCATGTTCCAAATCTGCCAATACGTGCGTGGTGGCTTGTTCATGGATTCAATTCTCCTGACGGCCGGCTCTGCTGTTGAGGGTTCTTCTAGTGTCCTGTCCCTGAAGTTCGCAACAAAACAAGGGTTGTCATCCTAAGAAAAGGGTTGTCATCCTGAGCGAACGGGGCCCCAAGCGCTTTTCAGCTTGGGGGGTGGTGAGTCGAAGGATCTGCTGTTGTTCTTCAAAGAGCATCCGGGACACCAAACTAGCGATCGAAAAGGTCGGCCAGGGCCTTCAGCCTGGCGCTCAAATCCGCTGTCAAGGCGCCGGGACGATAGCGCCACTTCCAGTTCCCGCTCATGGTGCCGGGCAGATTCATGCGCGCCTCGTTGCCCAGCCCCAGCACATCCTGGAGCGGTACCATGGCCAGCTCGGCCACTGAGGCCATCACCGCCCGGATCATGGCCCAGTGGATTTGCGAATCGTCCTGGAAGTTCAGATAGGCGTGCGCCAGCGCCCGCTCATCGCGGACTTCCTGTTCGCTGCGCGTGCTGTCGCCCGCGCCGGAACTCGTCCACCAGCCCACCGTCGTGTCGTTGTCGTGGCCGCCGGTGTAAGCCGCCAGGTCGCGGGTGTAGTTATGGGGGCGGAAGGAGGGACCCTGCGGATCGGTGCCGAAGGCGAATTGCAAGACGCTCATGCCGGGCAGTCCGAATTTGTGCCGCAGTTCCTCCACCGGCGGGGTAATCACTCCCAGGTTCTCCGCCACAATCGGAAGCTCGCCAAATTCGTCCTGGAGCGCCGACAGCAAGCTCTCACCGGGGCCTTTGACCCAACGCCCGTTGATGGCTGTTGGCTCTCCGCCGGGGACCTCCCAGTAGGCTTCGAAACCGCGGAAATGGTCCAGCCGCACCATGTCGAAGAGCTCCAGGGCGGCGCGGAAGCGCTCAATCCACCAGCGGTAGCCGCCAGCCTTCAGCAGGTCCCAGCGATAGATGGGATTGCCCCAAAGCTGCCCGGTGGCGCTGAAGTAGTCCGGGGGCACGCCGGAAACCACCGTGGGATTGCCCCGATCGTCGAGAAAGTAGAGCTCCGGATGGGCCCACACATCCGCGCTGTCGTGCGCGACGTAGATGGGGATGTCGCCCATCAGCCGAATTCCGCGTTCCCGGCAATAGGCCTTCAGGGCTTGCCACTGGCGCGAAAACTCGAACTGCCAGAACTTGATGGCCTGAAGCTGGAACGCAAGCCGCCGCGTCCACTCGCCGAGGGCGCGCGGGTCGCGCTGGCGAATCCCCGCTTCCCAGTGGGTCCAGGCCGCTCCGTGGTGTGCGTCCTTCAAGGCCATGAAGAGCGCAAAGTCGTCCAGCCACGGGCTCGCCGCGGCGCAATAGCGTTCGTAGGCCGCACGATCCGCGGCGCACGCCTCGGCAAGGAAGGTCTCTGCCGCCCGCAGCAGGAGCGGCCGCTTGAACTCGCTCATGGCCTGGAAATCGACCGAGTCCGCGGGAAAGATGGGCGCTTGCGACAGATCCGAATCCGGCAGCAGTCCACGGTCGCGCAGCAACTCGAGGCTGAGCAACAGCGGGTTGCCGGCAAACGCAGAGAAGCATTGGTAGGGCGAGTCGCCGTAGCCGGTGGGATTGAGGGGCAGAACCTGCCACAGTTTTTGTCCGGCGGCGGAGAGAAAGTCGGCGAATTCGTATGCGCTAGGCCCGAAATCGCCTACGCCAAAGCGGCTTGGAAGAGAAGTGCAATGTAACAGGATGCCACTGCATCGAGGGAATTTCACGAGCCCAAAGATACGCTGCCCAGGTTGGCCGGTCAAGCCACGCGGCCAGCGGACGCAATCTGGGAACGATGAGCCGGGGCAGTGCGGGACTCCGCCGGCGGCGCTCCTCGCTCCCCCGCATCGTGCGGTTGGTGCCGGCCACGCTTTGGGCGGGTTCGGGTCCCGGGGTGTGAGTTCATCCGCTGAAATTGGGTGACCGGGTGCCTCGCTTTTGGGCACATGGGAGAGCACGAACCTCAACCAGGTTTCGGTTAAACTCCGACCTCGATGGATGCCAAATCCCAGAAGCTTTCGTTAACCGCAGATCCGTACCATGTCGCCCAGTTTTCGCCCATCTGCCTGCGCATGTTGCTCAGCTGACGGTTTCAGCTCCTTGGCATGAAATGAAAACCATGCGGCGGGTGAAAATCGGCAATGGCCGATTGTCCATTTTCTTGAACCCCACTTGCCGAAAATTGCCTCCGCCTGGCGCACACTGATAGATAGGAAGAGATGGGTTCGGTCTGTTTCGTAAGGGATGTGCCCCACCCCCCCTCCCCTTTGGGGACTTGTTTTTCACCATGGAATGCAAATAGATATCGCATAATGAACAACTTAAAAAATGGCGCGGTTAACTGATCGGTAAACAGGAACGGCGTGTTTAGCCCGCTCTTACCCCGATTTGGGCTCGATTTGAGCCCGGAAAACCGCATTTCTCGCGCAAACTCGTGCGCGATATGCGCATGCCGCCGCGGCCTGGGGCTTCCGTTCTGCGCCTGGCGCCACGCCGCCAACCCGCTTTCACCCGCCATGCCCCGCGGAAAAACTCGCTGTTTTTGACTGTTAAACTGTGGAGCCAATCCTAACCAGCGCGGAATCAATCGATTACGCAGGCTCACCTCGCGAGATTACAAATACTGTATGGCTATAAAACTCCAATAAGTAAAGCATAATCAATAATTTACGATCCGAGCAGGAACGCGCTCGCTGAACCCGCGACCTTTTCGCCAGGCTTCTGAGCTGCGAGCCCCATCAGTCTTTCTGCATCTGCCGCAGCACGATCACAATCCCCAGCGCGGCCAGCACGCAAACCAGCGCAAACAGAAAGACGCTCCGGTAACCCCAGACGCCGATCACCGCGCCGGCCAGGGGACCGGTGAGGAAGAAGGAAACGTCGGCAAAGGCGGTGTAAACGCCCAGCGCTGTGCCGCGATTGAACTCGGGCACGCGCTTGACCGCCTCCACGCCCAGCGCCGGAAAGACCAGCGAGAAGCCGAACCCGGCCAGGGCCGCGCCGGCCAGGGACGCCCACGGCGCCGGGGACCACCACAACAGAATCACGCCCGCCGACTCCACCACCAGGCAGGCCATGCCCACCGGGAACCCGCCAAAGCGGTTGATGGTCTGGATAAACAACAGCCGCGCCGCGATGAAGGCCACGCCAAAGGCGGTCAGGCACAGGGCCGCGCCGTTCCAGTGGCGGCTGGCATAGTAGAGGGTGATGAAGGTGGCCAGCACGCTGTAGCCCACGCCGCCCAGGGCCAGCCCCATGCCATGCGGAGCCACCCGCCCCAGTACTGCGCGGAAGGGCAGATGCTCGCCGGGGCTCACCGCCACCGGGCTTTTGCGGGCGGCCAGCGCCAGGCTCACGCCCCCGATCAGGATGGTGAGCAGGCCCAGCGAGGCCAGGCCCCACTGCTGGTCCAGGACCACCCCCAGCGGCGCGCCCAGAGCCATGGCGCCGTAGGTGCTGATGCCGTTGAAAGAGATGACCTTGGCGGTGTGTTCGGGCCCGGCGCTGGTGATGCCCCAGAGCGTGGAACCGGTGGAACCCAGGCTCTCGCCCACGCCCAGGATCAGGCGGCTGGCAATCAGGCTGGAGAAGCTGAGCCAGGGAATCGCGTGCAGAAAGGCTGCTGCCACCAGCAGCCCGCCGCTGGTGGTGCACATGGTCATGCCCCACAGTACTGCGACCTTGGCGCCCGCATGGTCTGAGATGCGCCCGGCCCACGGCCGGCTCAGGAGCGTGGCGATGTACTGGATGCTGATGACCAGCCCGGCCACCGCTGCGCTGTAGCCCATGCGCAGATGCACATACGGCGGCAGCACGGCCAGTGGCAGCCCGATCGACAGGTAAACCACAAACGTGAAGTAGGTAAAGCTGACAATGTGCCACGTCCCGCCCTTTCTGGATGCGGTGGATGGGACGCTGTCAATGGAAGAGGATTGCATGTCGTGGGGAGGGAACCTGCGCAGAAGTGCCGTCAACCCCAGTATATCGAAGGCGCTCTCGAATCGATCTCACGGGAGGGGCTCGGGCCGCGGCAAGGAGGCTCTAGACTGAAATCATGCCGGGTTTCCATATGGAACATTTTGGTTGCAGGGCGGCCCGCGCGGATGGCGAGGCGGTCGGCGACCGGCTGCGCGCCGCGGGGCTCAGCGAGCAGCCACCCACCGCGGCAGATCTGGTGGTGGTGAACACCTGTAGCGTGACGGCTGAGGCCGACCGATCGGCGCGGGCCTTTATCCGCCGCGCCCACCGGCTGAACCCGGAGGCGCGAATCGTGGTGACCGGTTGCTATGCCCAGCGCGCGCCTGAGGAATTGGCCGGGTTGGCCGGCGTGGCCGCCGTGGTGGGCAACAGCCACAAGGCACTGGCGCCGGAGATCATTTTGCGGTTGGCTGGGACAAGTTTCGGATCGGATTCTCGCTTATCCGGCGGAAGGAGCGGGGCGGTAGGCCGGGACTTTAGTCCCGGTAAAGCACCCGCAGATTCGATGCGGGCTTTAGCCCCTGAGGCATGCTTTTCGGGAGACTTGTCCGCTATCCATCCATCTTCTGATGAAAACGCGGATCAGTCCCGGCTAATCAGCGTGCAGTCGCTGCTGGCGGGCGGTGCGCCGCACCAGGTGCCCATCTGGGCCGACGACCGCTTTGCGCATTCGTTTCTTGAGGAGGCGCAACTGGCCCCCGGCGCGCAAACCCGGCCCAACCTGAAGATTCAGGAGGGCTGCGGAAACCGCTGCACGTTCTGCGTCATTCCCCAAACCCGCGGCTCGTCCAAGAGCCTGCCCGCGGAGGCCGTTCTCCGGCAGGTGGAAGGGTTTATGGCTGCCGGCGGCAACGAACTGGTGCTTTCGGGCATCAACCTGGGCCGTTGGGGCCGGGACCTTTCGGGCTCTGCTGGTGGAGAAAACCGGATCGAGGCAGCTGGCTTCCCACCTTTGCGACGGGAAGAAATCGCAAGGATGGGGCACGGTACCTCTTCGGGGAATCCGGTGCTGCGGACGCTGGCGGGCCTGGTTCGCTGGATTCTGGAGCAGACCACGCTTCCCCGGCTGCGGCTGAGTTCCATCGAGCCCATGGACTGGGGCGCGGAACTGATCGGGCTGATGGCGGAGTTTGGCGGCAATCGCCTGGCGCGCCACGCGCATCTTCCCTTGCAGTCCGGTTCCGACGCCGTGCTCCGTCGCATGCACCGCCGCTACCGGCCCTGGCATTACGTTGAGAAGGTGGAAGCTCTGTTGCGCGCAGCTGGGCCGGAGCTGACCCTGGGTGCGGACGTGATGGTGGGCTTTCCCGGCGAAACCGAGGCCGAGTTCGAGGAGACGCGGACGCTGATTGAGGCGCTGCCTTTTGGCTACCTGCACCTGTTTCCCTTTTCGCCGCGGCCGGGGACGCCGGGCTGGGCCCTCCACGCCGCAGCGCCGGTTCCCGCTGCTGTGGTCGAGCAGCGGATGGCTGCGCTGCGCGCGCTTGCCTCACACAAGAGCCAAACGCATCGCAAGCGCTTTATAGGTAAGGAGTTGGAAGCCATCACGCTGCACACCCCGCCGGACTTGCAGGCGCGGGTCCGCACCGCCGCGATGACGGAAAACTTCCTGCCCGTGGAGATCGAAGGACGCTTAAAGGCCAACCGGCTGCTGCGGGTGCGCGTGACCCGATTGACCACGGAGGGGACCCTGGAGGCTGCTTTGGGCCCGGCGGAACAACCTCAATATGAGGCGGCGTCAATGTCCGTTTGAGCGAAATCAGTTCCCTTGAAGAGCAGCTCTTCGCCCATTTCCTTGGCCAGAGCGTAGGCGATGCAATCGCCAAAGTTCAGTTGGGCTGAATGGCGGCCCCTGCCATAACGCTCAAATGCCAACCGTGCCAGGCGCGCCTGTGACTCGGTGAAGGGGGCAATCTCAATTCCGAATCGAACGATCAGCAGGTCCAGATCGCGAACGCCATCCGCGCCTCTTCGCGATTGCAAGATCATCGAGACCTCCAACAAGTTCGCTGCTGACATGCGACAAACTGAACTTCTAACAATGGAGACGTCGAAGAGGTGTCCCTCCGGTTCCTCAAGCAGGATTGCAAGCATGGCCGACGAATCTACGATCATGAGGGCAGTCCGTTCTCGTCCCATCCCATGATCTCGTCGTCCGTTCGTGTATCCAGCACCGGCAGGGAAGCGCAATGATGGCTAATCGCTCTTATCTCTTCCAGCAGAGCATCCTTGTTCCGGCGCCTGTGCTCTTCGCGGTCAAGGCGCTCGCGCATGGCAATAATCACTGCAACGGTGATCGATTCTCCGGTTATGGTGGCTAGTTGACGTGCCAGGCGGTCGGCCTCGGGGGATTTGATGCTGATTGCCATGGTACCTAACCTCCTATTCGTCTACCTATATAGAAAATACCACCACGAGGGTCCAGGCGGAAGGCCCGCTGTTTTGAATGGCTGAGGCGCGAGGGCAGCAATTCCCGGTACGGACCGCCCGCAACCGGGCGGCTCCCCTCGCAGGGAGGGCTCACCAGAAGCCCGCGCAAACTGTCCATTGAGCAATGCCGCGCAAATGCTATACTCAGTGTGCGTTCGTGTGCCCGCGGCGACTCCGGAAAACCCCGGTGGTGGGCAACAGCGACTCTTGGAGGAGCACCATCGCACTCGACAAACGTTCGGCAAAGTCCTTTATCCGCATCAACGAGAAAATTCGTGCGCGCGAAATCCGCGTAATCGATGAAAACGGCGAACAACTTGGCATTCTGCCGCCTTTCGAGGCGCTGAAAATGGCCCGCGAACGCGGGCTGGACCTGGTGGAGGTTTCGCCCAGTGCGGTTCCTCCGGTCTGCCGCATCCAGGACTACGGCCGCTTCCTGTACGAGAAGGACAAGAGCGAGCGCGCCGCCAAGAAGAAGCAGAAGATCATCGTGGTCAAGGAGGTCAAGTTCTCCGTGACCGTGGATGAGCACGACTACCAGACCAAGAAGAACCAGGCAGTCCGCTTCCTCACCGAGGGCGACAAGGTGAAGGCCAGCCTGCGCTTCCGCGGCCGCCAGATGGCCCACCGCGAGCTGGGCTACGCCATCATCAACCGGCTCATCCAGGACATTGGCGAAGCCGGCATTGTGGAATTCATGCCGCGCATGGAAGGCACCATTCTGCACGCGATCATGGCGCCGTCCAAGAAGCAGGAAGTTCCCAAGCCGAAGCCCGCCGCGGCTCCGCAGCCAGTTGCCGCCGTCCCGGCTCCGGCTGCGCATTAAGCCCCAGTCCTGAACGCACAGAGAACGCAGGCCGTCCGCTCCGGGCGGGCTGCGCCTTTTGCGAAGCTGTGCCCGATTGATCAGGCCCCAAAGCGGTGCGATCCGTGCCCCATCCTTGCGACTTTTTTCCGCCGCAAGGATGGGAAACCATAATCGCCAATCAAGGGCTGGATCGATAGTTGCTCCGCCAGCCTCGTTCGCGGCCGGGAAAACCCTGTGTTAGACTCCCTGTCGTCATGCGAATCCAACTCTCTGCGTTGCCAATCCTTCTGTTGTTCATGGGACTCGAAACCGCCGCGGTTTCCGCTCAGCAAGTCCCTCCGCCGCACCTTGAAAAGCGCGGCGCGGCCACCCAACTCATCGTGGACGGCAAGCCCTTCCTCATGCTCTCGGGTGAGTTGTTCAACTCCTCTTCGTCCAGCCTGGGCTACATGAAGCCGCTCTGGCCGCAGTTGGCCGCCATGGGCTTGAACACCGTGGTGACCCCGCTCAGTTGGGAGCTGATTGAGCCCACCGAAGGGCGTTTCGACTTCACCCTGGTTGACGGCCTGCTGGCCCAGGCGCGCCAGTCTCATGAGCGCATCGTCTTCCTTTGGCTGGCGTCGTGGAAAAACGGCATGTCCAGCTATCCGCCAGTCTGGGTAAAGAAAGACACGCACCGCTTTCCGCGGGTGGTGGAGCACGGTAACGAGGTAGAGATTCTGAGCCCCATGGGTGCGGCCACGCAGGAGGCGGATGCGCGCGCCTTTGCCGCCCTCATGCAGCACCTGAAGGAAGTGGATGGCAGCGACCACACCGTGCTGATGATGCAGGTGGAGAACGAGGTCGGCGTCCTGGGCGACTCGCGCGACCACTCCACCGTCGCCAATCAGGCTTTTGCCTCGGCCGTGCCGGAGGCGCTGACGCGCTACCTGAAGGCTCACCGCGAGGCGCTCTATCCCGATTTGCGCGACCTTTGGGATGCCAACGGCGACAAAACCGCAGGGACCTGGACCGAGGTCTTTGGGGATACCGCCCGCGCGGATGAAATCTTCATGGCCTGGCACTACGCGCGATTTGTTCATGCGGTGGCCAATGAAGGCAAGGCGGCCTACAACATTCCCATGTATGTGAATACTTGGCTGGCGGGCGACGATACCGCGCCGGGCGATTACCCCAGCGGAGGGCCGCAGCCGCGCGTCATGGACGTGTGGAAGGCTGCCGGACCGGGACTGGATTTCTACGCGCCGGATCTTTATGCCGAGAACTTTGCCGAGTGGTGCAAGCGCTACCATCGCGACGGCAATCCGCTGTATATGCCCGAAACGAGGGGCGGTGCGGCGGGAGCGGCCAACGTGTTTTACGCTCTGGGCGAGCAGGCCGGGTTTGGCTTTTCGCCTTTCGGGATCGACTCAGAGGTGGACGACAAGGAAGGCCTGGGCGCCAGCTACCGCGTAATAGCCAGTCTGGCCCCGCTTCTCCTGGAGCACCAGAGCGCGGGCGACGCGCATGGCTTCGTTCTGGACAAGAACCACTCCTCGATCGATTTCACCATGAACGGCTACACGCTGCATGTGACCCTGGACGATATCTTCGGCTATCACGCCGAGAGCGGCTTTGGTCTCATCATGGCCACCGGGCCGGAGGAGTTTCTGGGCGCCGGCAAGGGCTTCCGGGTCTCCTTCACGCCGCGCTCCGCAATCGCGCAGCAGGTGGGCATTGCCGCCGTGGACGAAGGCCGCTTCGAGGACGGCAAATGGGTCCCCGGTCGCCGTCTCAACGGCGACGAAGACGACCAGGGAAAGGGCTGGCGCTTCGACCCACGCCAGGTTAGGACAGAAAAGGTGACGCTCTACCGGTTTGAGTAGGAGCCTGTTGTTTGCTGGCGGGCCGGGCCGTCCTGACCTCTGAAGGTCCAGGATGCGCCGGCCCCGGTCCCCAGACTGCCCGGAATGGCGGGGTCGGCAGACCTGCTGTATACTGGTTGAAGCCTCAAGAGGGCAGGGAAACCCCTGTCTCACGGGTATCGCGGCGGAGCAACCCATTCCGCCCGACAAAGAGAAGAAAATGCCCAAGTTGAAGACCCATACGGGCGCGGCCAAGCGCTTCAGCAAGACTGGCACCGGCAAAATCAAGCGGGGCCAGACGAAGACGCGGCACATCCTTACTTCGAAGTCGCCAAAGACCAAGCGCAAGCTTGGCAAAACCTTGATGGTTTCCGATGGCGATTACAAGAAGGTAGCGCGCATGATTCCCTACGCCTGATCGTTGAGCCGCCTCCGCAACACGGAGACGGCGCATCCGGGCCCCAGCGAACGCGTTGCGCGGGCCCCCGGCGAACTGGACGGTTTATAGAAGTTCCAGCCAGCCGAGAGATCAAGGCTTGAAATGAGCGAGTGAAGAGGTTTACCGCCTGCACCCCTGTTGGGGTGGGCCTCCTGCCTCCAGCCGCATGACCATCGAACGCAAAACGGAGAACCAACCATGCCCCGCGTAAAGCGCAGTACCAAGCGGAATGACCGCCGCAAGAAGATTCTCGAGAGGGCAAGTGGATACTTCCTCACGAAATCCAAGCTCTATCAGGCAGCCCAGGAAGCCGTCGAACGCGGCCTCAAGTTTGCCTACACCGGCCGCAAGCAGAAGAAGCGCCAGTTCCGCTCTTTGTGGATTGTGCGTATCTCGGCCGCAGCCAAGCTGAACCACACCAGCTACTCGCAGTTCATCAACGGCCTCAAGAAGGCCGGCATCGAGCTGGATCGCAAGATCCTGGCCGACATCGCCGTCAAGGATGCAGCGGGCTTCACCGCCCTGGTCGAGAAGGCCAACGCAGCCCTGGCCGCCGAAAAGGTAGCGTAGGAGAAGCTGAATCGAGCAATGATGACGGCCTGAAGCCTAGCTTCAGGCCGTCATTCTTTTTTGCGGCCTTCCGTTTGCCCTTAAAGGCCCTCAGCGTCTTCTGCCGAAACCCCCGCTCGACGAAGTTCATGTGGTTGCTGTTGCGTGAAACACCGCGCTGTGCGATGGCTGCCCCACGCAGTGGTTTATCCTGACCTTTACGCATATGAATGAAGAAATTCCCAATTTGACGGCATTTGATTCGGCTGCGCTCGACTCGGCGTTTGCCGCGCTGGAGCGGCAGGCGCGTGCGGCTGCCGCTGCGGTAGGTGGCGAAGCGGCTGTTGAGGCCTTTCGCCTGGAGTGGCTGGGACGCAAGCAAGGCCGGCTCAACGAGGTCTCCGGCCGGTGGCTGAAGTCGGCTCCCGTGGAGGCCAAAAAGCCTCTGGGCCAGCGCTTCAACGCGCTCAAGGCGCTGGTTGAGGAGTTGCTGGACCAAGCGGCAGGCGCAGGCCCAAGCGACGCGGCGCTGGCCGCCGAGGCGATCGACATTACGCTGCCGGGAACCCGGCGGCTGACCGGCGCCGAGCATCCCATCACCAAAACGCTGAACGAGATTACCAGCGTGTTTGCGGCGCTGGGCTACTCGGTGGGCGTGGGCCCCGAGGTCGAAACCGACTTCTACAACTTCGAGAGCATGAACTTTCCTCCTGGGCATCCGGCGCGTGACACGCAGGATACGCTGGTGGTCGCCAATCAGGAGCGGCGCCCGCTGCGCGACCGGCTCTTGTTGCGCACGCATACTTCGCCGGTGCAGATGCGGACCATGGAGTCGCAGCCGCCGCCGGTGCGCATCGTCATCCCCGGCAAGGTGCACCGCAACGACGCGGCCGACGCCACCCACTCGCCGATCTTTCACCAGGTTGAAGGTCTGTGTGTGGATACCAACATCACCTTCAGCGACCTGAAGGGCACGCTGGACCACGCCATGAAGGCGCTGTTCGGCTCAGCCGTGAAGACGCGCTTCTTTCCCTCGTTCTTTCCTTTCACCGAGCCTTCGGCCGACGTGCAGATCAGTTGCATCTTCTGCGGCGGCAAAGGCTGCCGCAAGTGCAAGCAGTCGGGCTGGATCGAGCTGCTGGGCTGCGGCATGGTGGACCCCGCGGTCTTTGCCTTCGCGGCGGAGAAGCAGCCCGGCTACGATCCGAAAAAGATCTCCGGGTTCGCTTTCGGCATGGGCGTGGAACGCATTGCCATGATGAAGTACGGGATCAGCGAAATCGGACAGTTCTACGCCGGAGATATGCGGTTTTTGGGACAGTTTGCGTGATGAAAATTGAAAATGTACCGCGCAGAATTGTTTTGAGCCGAAAAGGATTCGATTCGGCGGCAGGCGGCTGTGCGAGCCCGATTCTGGATGGGAGAATGATCAGCCTTCCAATCCCTGAGCACAATTCTCTGAACCGAGAGATTCAGGGTATCGAGGGCTGCTCAGAGAAACATCCGACTTATCACGATCTAGCGACCACGCAAGGCAAGAAGGTGGCGGAACTTGTTGCACAACTCGCAAAAGGAAAAATCAGGCCCTCTGACTGCGTTCATCTAGATCCTGATATTCGCCCAGAACTTCGAAAGTCAAAGACAATGACATTGCCTTTGACTTTTGGTCAAGACAGCGGTTCTCAAACAGAGCTAAAAGATCTGCGTGAGGGTGATCTATTTTTATTTTTTGGCTGGTTTAGAAAAGCTGATGAATTTAGTACTGGATATTTTCGCTTCGCTGCAAATGGACCCGATGTTCACGCAATTTGGGGATGGCTTCAAATTGCGGAAAGGCTTGACCTGCCCGCTAAGCTCTCAAGGGCTCAAGAAATTGCAAACCATCATCCACATGTCTCGTACGCTGCGAAGAGAAATCCCAATTGTCTCTATGTCGGAAGGAAAAACCTCACCTTCCTTCCAAATTATGCAGGCGCAGGCACTTTCCCGAAATTCCAAGATAGATTACGTTTGAGCGATAGTCAGATGGATTTGCGTCCACGAAAGCGCCTACGCAGTCGTTGGAGACTCCCTGCGTTCTTTAAAAATGTCCAGATGACGCACCATCATCTCTCTGATTGGGAACTTACCGGCGAGAGTATCTTAGGAAGCGGCGGAGCCTATCCAGGACAGGAGTTCATCTTCAAAACTGAGGGTCATGAAAAGGATGTTGCTGCATGGCTCGAAAGCATCTTTAGTGGAGATTGGCGAGAAGACTCATGAAGATATTGAGTAAATGGCTTAGAGCCTATGTGCCGGGACTGCCGTCTGACGATGCGCAGCTTGCTGAAGACCTGACGCTGCGCGGCATTGCCGTGGACGGGACTTACAATCTGGGCGAGGGGAACGGCTCGTTCTTCGAGATGGACATTACCACCAACCGCGTGGATGCCATGAACCACTACGGGGTGGCGCGCGAAGCGGCGGCGATTTACGGGCTGAAGCTGCCGGCGCTCGATTTTCCCTTGCCTGAAGCCAGGCCGGCGGCTGCGCCCTATCCCGTGCGGATTGAGGCCCAGGATGCCTGCGGACGCTTTACGGCGCGGGTGCTTCGTGGCGTCACCATCGGCGACTCGCGAGACTGGTACGCGGGGGCCGAAGTGTCCACCTACTTTGGCCTGCTGGAGCAGAAGCAGATTTCGAACGCCGTCGATGCCACCAACTTTGCCTGGCTGGCGATGGGCCAGCCCACGCACGTCTTCGACCTGGACAAGATCGAGGGCGGCATCGTGGTGCGCCGCGCCAGGCAAGGCGAGCGGCTGAAGACGCTGGACGGCGTGGAGCGCGTGCTCGATCCCGAGGACCTGGTGGTGGCCGACGAAGCCAAGGCGCTGGGGCTGGCCGGGGTGATGGGCGGCTGGGACACCATGATTACGGCCGAGACGAAGAATGTGCTGGTCGAGGCGGCGTGGTTTGAGCCTATGGCAGTGCGGCGGACGGCGCGGCGCCACGGGCTGCACACTGACGCCAGCCATCGCTTCGAGCGCGGCGCGGACTTCAATGCCGCGCCGGTGGCTTCCGCCTTGGTGAGCCAGATACTGCTGGTCAATGGCGGCTGGCTGGAAGGCCAACTGGTAGACGTGCGAGTTGCGGACCTGGAGGCGCGGACGGCTAACCGCAAGCCCATCGCGCTGGCACTCAGTGAAGTGCGCCGCATTCTGGGCACCACCGTGGACGAGGAAGGCATTACCGCCGCGACCGTCGAAGTGGTGCTCAGGGCGCTGGGGTGCGAATTGGCGCCCGCGGGCGAAGCGGCTTGGCTGGTGACTTTGCCCAGCTGGCGCCTTGATGTCGAGCGCGAAATCGACCTCATCGAAGAAGTGGCGCGCGTCTATGGCTACAACCGCTTTGCCAACACGCTGCCGGCTTTCGGCGAAGGCGTGCGGTCGCTGCCCTGGGCAGAGAGCGAAGCCGCGGTACGGCGCACGCTGCTGTCGGCCGGGTTCCATGAGGCAATTGCCAGCACCTTCTGCTCGGCGGCAGAGGCGGCCTTGACGGCGCCGCAGCCGGGGTTGGTCGTGCCGCTGGGCAATCCGCTGAGCGGAGAAGCCGGCGTGCTGCGCCCGTCGCTGGTACCGGGCATGCTGGCGATGATCGCCGGCAACCTGCACCGCGATGTGAGCGACGTGCGCCTGTTCGAGTTGGGTACGGTCTTCAGCGGCACCACGGAAAAAGTGGAGGAGCGGCCGGCCGTGGGCTTCGGCGCAGTGGGCAGCCTGCCCGAGCAGTCAGCGCTGCATCCCGCCCGGGCCATCGAGTTCCATGACCTGAAGGGCGCGGTGGAGCAGGTTCTGGCGCGGTTCCAGTCCCGCGCCGTTTATTTTGACCGCTTTGCGGCCGAGTCCGGGTTGACGCCCGAGTGGCTGCATCCCTACCGCTCGGCGCGCGTGGCGGTCGATGGTGCCACTGTGGGCTGGTTCGGCCAACTGCACCCCCGCGAGGCCGCGGCGCGCAAGCTGAAGGAGCCGGTGCTGGTGGGCGAGCTCTACCTGGAGCGGCTGTACAAACAGACGCTGCGGGAGCCAGCCGCCCGCGAGATTTCCCGCTTCCAGCAGGTTCGCCGCGATTTTTCCCTGATTTTGGATGAGAGCATCGGTTGGGAAAAGATCGACCAGGCGCTGGCCGGCTTGCAGATTCCCGAACTGGTGGAGTGGCGGGTGCGCGAGGTGTTTCGCGATGCCAAGCTGGGAGCGGGCGAGTACTCTCTGCTGATGGGTGCTACCTTCCAGGCGGCCGACCGCACCTTGCGCGAGGAAGAGCTGCAACGCTTCCAGGCGCAGGTGGTGGAGGCTGTTGGCAAGGCAGGGGCACGGCTGCGGACGTAAACCGGAAACAGACTCAACAGGCGCTATACTTGCACGGATATGCTGGATTTTGGGGAGGTCGATTCAATGCCGCAGTCATTCTGGGAGTCAGATACCGTAGAAGAGGCACAACCAGAGCAGCAGGTTGAGCCTGAGCACCAGCCCCAGGAGCCGGTGGCCGAACCGGGGAGCCTGGCCCTGAGCGTGGACGATTTTTCGGCGCTGGAAGAGCGGATTCTGCGCGCGGTGAACCTCGTGAAGCGAGAGCGGCTGGCCCGCGCCGCAGCCGAGGAGCGCGCCACTCTGGCCGAAGCCCAACTGGGCGAAACCGCGCCGTTGTTGGAACATTTGCAGAAGGAACTGAACGCGCTGCGTGCTGAGCGCGACCAGGTGCGGCAGCGCGTGGAACGCTTGTTGGAGCAATTGGACTCGCTGGAACTGTGAGGCAAGAAATGGCGCCCAAACAGGACGAATCCGCAACCAGTTACGTCACGGTTGAAATCTACGACCAGACCTATCACCTCTCTGGCCAGGATGCGGAGCACATCCGCCAACTGGCGGCGCGGGTGGATGCCAAGATGCGCGCCGTAGCGGCCCAGGGTCGCACCGTGGACTCACTGCGCGTGGCCGTTCTGGCCGCCCTCAACCTGGCCGATGAACTCTCGCAGTCGGCCAACGCCGATGCGCGGCTCGGCCATGCGCGCGCCGCGAGCCTGCGCGGGCTGCTGGACGAAGTCCTCGAAGAAGATTGGAAGACCGGTTCCTGAGGGAGCGTTGCCGTTTTTGGAACGACGGCCAAAAGCGGGGGGCAAAAACGTAGCACACCGCGCCCACCCCGCACAAGACTTGTAATTCCTGGCGGAGACACATACTATCCGCAATAGAAACCGGCCTGCAAAGCAGGTGTTGCGGTCAACGCTGGATGAACCACTTTCATTGAACAGGGGCTCAACTCGACAATCGGTTCTGTGTGCCGTGTCCGCCAGTCCGGAATGCCTAATGAACCGCGGAGAGCTCCACCGTCTTAGGACGGGTTCACCAGCACATCGCACACGGCCCAGCGGGCCGGATTCTACCTTCCTTCGAAATCGCGGCTCAGGCTACGCCTGATGCCCTAATGCCGTATTCTGACATAGGTGTATCCAGTCCTCTTCCACATCGGATCAGTCCTCATCCCGGCCTATGGCGCGGTGGCCGCCCTGGGCGTGCTGCTGGCGCTTTTTTTGGCCCAGCGCACGGCGCGCATGGTGGGTATCGATGCCGGGAAGGTGTGGAACCTCTGCATCCTGGCGTTGTTTGCGGCCCTCGCGAGCCAGCGGCTGCTGCTGGTGGCAATCAACTGGAGCGATTTGCGCCGTCATCCCCTGTGGATGCTGACGCTGGCCATGGTGCATCACCCGCTGCTGGGAGTCGTCGGCGCGCTGGCAGGCGTGGGTACTGCGTTGATTTATGCGCGCTGGCAGAGGCTGCCGCTGGGTGCAACGGCCGATGCGCTGGCCGCGCCGCTGGCCCTGGGGCTGGCTTTCGAGCAACTTGGCGCGCTGCTGGCCGGCTCGGGCTACGGGACGGAAACCGCCGCGCGCTGGGCGGTCGTCTACACCAGCCCGCTGGCCGCTCGCTGGAGCGGCACGCCGCTGGGGGTTGCGCTGCATCCGGTGCAGGCCTACGCCGCGGTTGCCTTTTTGACGCTCGCGGTTTTTCTGCTGGTGTGGCTGCCGGTGCGGCGGCGCCAGGGAGACGTGGCCGGAATCGGGCTGCTGGGGACCGGCGTTACGGTTTACCTGACCGAGGTGTGGCGCGACTCCGAGGGTCGCGGCGCGCTGCTGGGCGGCGCGCTGGATGGGCCGCAGTTGGCTGCCATCTTGCTGGTGCTGGCCGGAGCGCTGGTGCTGTGGGAACGTAAAAGAACGATTGAGGGCCAGGGTTTCCCACCCGTTCGCCAGAAAAGAGGCGAAAGGATGGGGCACGGGGCTTGTGATGAACCAAGCACGAACGACGAGGCCGAAAATGACTGAATTACGCACCATCGAAGTGCCCGTGGACGATGCCGGGCAGCGGCTGGATCAGTATCTGGCCGCGCAGTTGGAGGGCGTGAGCCGCTCGCGGGTGCAGATGCTGATGGACCAGGGTGATGTGCTGGTGAATGGCAAGCGGGAGAAGGCCTCGCTCAAGCTGCGCGGCGGCGAGCGGATCGACATCACCGGCGAGCCGCGCCCCGCGCCGCTGAAGGCCACTGCCGAAGACATTCCCCTGGACGTGATCTTTGAGGACGACAACCTGGCGGTGGTGAACAAGCCGGCCGGGATGATGGTTCACGCCGGGGCTGGACAGAACGAAGACGAGCGCAATCGCGGAACCCTGGTGAATGCGTTGCTCTTCCGGTTCAAGAAGCTCTCAGCGACCGGCGGCGACCTGCGCCCCGGCATTGTGCACCGGCTGGACAAGGACACCAGCGGCCTGATCGTGGTGGCCAAGAACGACCGCACCCACGCGGCCCTGGGTGAGATGTTCTCCAGCCGCCGCATGAAAAAGACCTACGTCGCGCTGGTGCAGGGCGCCGTGGAGCGGGACAAGGGCACCATCAACGCCGCCGTTGCCCGCGATCCGGTGAACCGCACGCGCATGACGGTGCGACCCCAGGAGAACGCACGCTCTGCCGTTTCTCACTACCAGGTGGTTCGCCGGCTCGCCAATCGCTTTGGCAAGTTCACCCTGGTGCGAGTGCGCATCGAGACCGGCCGCACCCACCAGATTCGCGTGCATATGGCGTCGATCGGCCACCCGGTGGTGGGGGATACCCGCTATGGCGGTTCCGGCCAACTGACCGACCAGGTGGCCGCTCAGGCTGCTCCATCCAAGGCCGCGCGCCGCAATGCGGCCCCGGAGAAGCTGCACTTGGGCCGGAATTTTCTTCACGCCGCGGAGCTGGAATTCACCCACCCGGTGACGGGCAAGGTGCTGGCGCTGGAAGCACCACTGCCGCCGGAGCTGGTGACGTTTCTGGCGCTGCTCGATGAGGGCCAGACGGCGGCGGAAGCAACAGCGCCCAAGGCTTCGCGCACGGTCCGAAAGCAATTGCTAAAATGAGGAAGCCATGAACAAGAAGCTTTTAGGTATTGTGCTTGCCGCAGCGTATCCGGCGGCCATGCTGGCCGCGCAGCAACCCGTGAGTCCCGCGGCACCGGCTCCTGTGGCCCCGCAGACAGCGCCGTCTGCCGAACAGGCCGCTGACGCTGCCGAGCCCGTCATCCATGTGGGCGTCAATGAGGTCAACCTCATTTTCACCGTCACCGACAAGCATGGGCACTATATTCCCAACTTGAAGCAGAGCGATTTTGCGCTGCTTGACGACCAGAAGGCGCCGGCCAAGGTGAACTCCTTCCGCCAGCAGATCAATCTGCCGCTACGCGTGGGCATCCTCATCGACACCAGCACCTCGATTCGCTCCCGCTTCAAGTTCGAACAGCAGTCGGCCAACGAGTTTCTGCTGCAGATCCTCAAGGCTCGTGGCGACCGCGCCTTTGTCATGGGCTTCGATGTCACCCCCACGGTGACCCAGGACTGGACCAACAACCTGGATGCCTTGGAAACGGGAGTCAACCGGCTGCGTCCGGGCGGCGGCACCGCGCTGAGGGATGCCGTCTACACCGCTTGCCGTGACAAGCTGCTGGACGTGGCGCGCGGCCAGGAACCAGTGCGCAAGGCCATCGTGCTGCTCTCCGACGGCGACGACAACCAGAGCCGCGTCTACCTGGACGAGGCCGTCAAGGAATGCCAGCGCGCGGAGACCATCATCTACGCCATCAGCACCAACTGGACGCCCAGCCGCGGCAAGGGCGACCAGGTGCTGACCCAGATGGCCGAGCAGACCGGCGGGCAGGTCTTCTTTCCGCCCTCGGTCGAAGAGGTCTCGAACAGCTTTCAGAGCATTGAAGAGGAGCTGCGCAGCCAGTATGCGCTGACGTATACGCCGGCCGACTTCAAGTACAACGGAGCCTTCCGCCCCATTTATCTTTATTGCAACGACCGGCGCTACCAGGCGCGGGCGCGCAAGGGCTATTTTGCGCCTCGGCAGTAGGGAGCAGGAGTTGGAGAATGCAGAGAGCCGGCCTAAAGCGCCGGCTCTCATTTTTTCATCTCATCTTCCGAAGAATGCACACCGTCAGTTCCGTTTCGGGACAGTCGAGTCCGCTCCCGTCCAAATTTGATCCACCTCAAGATTCTTTTCCTTCCAATCTCACCGATTGCCTGCGCTACGCGATGAAATAGAGGAGTGCGATTCCAAGAGTTCTCCCATCGGGTGACCGCGCGGCTGACAGAGGTTCGATCCGTCGGGCGCGCCGGGCCGGTGGGGAAGCTGGAAATCGAGAAAGCCGCGGAAAGGCTGTGCGGACTGGGGGAATACGGTGATCCGGCAGGCGATATCGTGCGACATCTGCGGAACGGAGAAGAAGCAGACCAACCACTGGTTTGTGGCCTATGACCAGGGTGGGGAACTGCGGGTGAGCGGGTGGAACTCGCGCAACCGCCTGCGTCCGGGCTCGAAACATCTGTGCGGACAAACCTGCCTGCACAAGCTGGTGGACGATTTCATGGCCAGGGCGCTGGCGGTGCGGGTTCAACCTGGAGCCGCGGAGGAAGCCGGCGCGGAGGCGTTCGCCGTGGCCACGGATACGAGCCTGACCTCGGACGCGGCCTATGTGGAAGTTGAGTCTTCGGCGCGTTTGTTGACGCCCGCCGAGCCTGCTCTCCCCATGCGCCCGATGTCCAGGTCGCCCGCCGAACTGGTCGCCATGCCCGCAAGAGGTGCAACCGAAGGGAGTGCGCCGTTGCCCGACGAACCGCCCCGCTATGCCTCGCGCAACTGGCGGGCCGAAGCCTGGGACCGGGAGCGGGAGCGCGAGATGCGCGCTGGCGAGCGCCGCCGCGATCTTGCCGCCCGCCGCCGCGCCAAATGAAGCACGAACGGAGGACGCCGTGGGGATGGATCTGTTGATTCTGGTTGCCGCTCTGTTTCCGTTTGTGCTCCCCCGCCGGGTTCCCCGCTGAAACTTGCGAGCCTGCATTCGGTCCTGCGGGGGCACTGGTTACTCTGTGGTCGATTCTGCCTGAAGCAGCGCCAACAGGCCGGCTTCGTCGATGATGGGGATCTTGAGCTCGCGCGCCTTGTCCAGTTTGGAGCCGGCTTCTTCACCAGCCACCACGTAGCTGGTCTTCTTGCTGATGGAGCCGGCTGTCTTGCCGCCCGACGCCTCGATCATCGCCTTGGCCTGGTCGCGCGTGAGGGTGGGCAGCGTTCCGGTGAGCACAAAGGTCAGCCCCGCCAACTGCGCCGAGCGCTGCTTTTTCTCCGCCGTCATGTCTACTCCGGCATCCGCCAACCGTTTCACCAGATCGCGGTTTTCCTTGTCCGCAAAAAACTCCAGAATCGCCTGGGAGATGCGCGGGCCGACCTCCTCCACGCGCTCCAGTTCTTCGGTGGACGCTGCGGCAAGATTCTCGATGGAGCCGAGCTCCTGGGCCAGCAACTCGGCGGTGCGTTCGCCCACGAAACGGATGCCCAGGCCCATCAGCACGCGTGCCAGGCCGGCGCGTTTTGAGCCTTCGATCTCTTCCATCAGCGTATGCGCGGACTTCTCCGCAAAGCGGTCGAGGGCGGTCAACTGTTCCTCGGTCAGTTTGTAGAGATCGGCTACGCTACTCACCAGGCCGCGATCCAGCAACTGCTGCACCACCGCTTCGCCCAGGCCCTCGATGTTCATCACGCTGCGCCGGCCAAAGTGAAGCAGGGTCTCGCGCAACTTGGCCGGGCAGTCGGCGTTGACGCAACGGTAGTCCACCTCGCCCTCCGCGCGGACCACGGCGCTCTTGCACTCCGGGCACTCTGAAGGAAAAAGGAAGCGGTGCGCCCCGCGGGCGTGGTCGGCGTCTTCGATCACTTCCACCACTTTGGGGATCACGTCCCCGCCACGCTCGACTTTCACCCAGTCGCCCACCAGCAGGCCCAGGCGCTCGATGAAGTCTGCGTTGTGCAGCGTGGCGCGGCTCACCGTGGTGCCGCCGATGAACACCGGGGCCAACTCGGCCACCGGGGTCAGCTTGCCGGTGCGGCCCACCTGCACGGTGATGGCGTTGACCTGGGTAATGCCGGATTTAGCGGTGAACTTGTAGGCGATGGCCCAGCGCGGCGCGCGTCCGGTGTAGCCCAGGCGCTGCTGTGTGGCGTGTGCGTTCACCTTGAAAACCACGCCGTCGATCTCGTAAGGGAGCCCGGCGCGTTCGGCCTCAGTGTGGTTGATAAAGTCCATCATCTGCTTGACGGTTGGAACCGGGTCGGGCGAGTGAACGGGAAGCAGAACCGTGCGCGCAAATTCCTTGCGGAAACCGAGCGTCCAGAGCGCATTGATGATGGCGCTCTGGCTTTGCAGCCAGTACTCACCCTCCACCAGCAGAAAGTACGGAAGAAAGGCAAGGCGGCGATTGGCGACGATGCTGGGGTCGAGGGTGCGCAATGTACCTGCGGCAGCGTTGCGTGGGTTGACGGCCAGGGACAGTCCCTCGCGCTCGCGTTCCTCGTTCAGCCGCAGGAAGGCCGCTTCAGGCATCACTACTTCACCCCGCACCTCAAAGGCTTGCGGCAGGCCGGCAAGCGTCAGCCGGTCCGCTGAGATAGCCAGCGGCACGCTGCGGATAGTGCGGATATTCGAGGTGACGTCCTCGCCGGTCTGGCCGTCACCGCGGGTGATGCCGGTGGCCAGCCGCGAACCGCCATCTTGTGCAGGCTCGTAGCGCAAGGCCACGCTCAGGCCATCGAATTTGTACTCGGCCACGTACTCGACTGGCAGCCCTCCGGCCAGTTCGTGCACGCGAGCGTCCCAGGCGGCCAGGTCCTCTTCGGAGTAGGCGTTGTCCAGGCTCAGCATGGGCCGCGAGTGGGCCACCTTTTTGAAGCCCTCGGCCGGTTTGCCGCCCACGCGTTGCGTCGGAGAGTCCGCCGAATGCAATTCCGGGTGCGCGGCTTCAAGCTCCTTCAGCTCGTTCATCAGCGCGTCGTAGGCCGCGTCTTCGATCTCCGGCGCGTCGAGAACGTAGTAGAGATGCTCGTGACGGCGCAGTTCCGCGCGCAGTTCCTCCACGCGCTGGGCCGGGTTCGGTGTCAGGTTCGATGCGGGGTTGAAGGTTTCGCCCATGGGGTGGATTATAAGAGGCCGCTACGGGGTAGTATGGTTGGCAGAACGCTATGGAGCCTGTTACCCACTTTCTGACCGGAGCCTGCATCGGCCGCGCGGGGCTGAACCGCAAGACGGCCTATGCTACGCTGGCCGCGGTGCTGGCCTCAGAGGCCGCCGATCTCGATGTGCTGTGGGCGCTGCGCGGGCCAGTGGATGAACTGAAGCACCACCGCGGCATTACCCACACCTTCCTGGCCGCTCCAGTGCTGGCCGGGGTGGTGGTGGGTGCGGTCTGGCTGTTGCATCGCTGGCGCGAGGGGCGGCGAGAGCGCAAGCAGCAGGCGGCGCCTGTGCTGGTTCATCCGAACCCGCCCACGGCCGATGCACATCCGCTGGCCCAGGGTACTGGTCTCCCACCGCTGCGCGAAGAAGAAGGCGCAAGGGTGGGGCACGGAGCGTTCTTGGGGTCCCCGGCCTGGGGTTCTTTGCAGCCGGTACGGTGGGGATGGCTCTATTTGACGGCGCTGCTGGCCGCGCTCAGCCACTTGCTGCTGGACTGGACCAACAACTACGGTGTGCGGCCTTTCTTCCCCTTCAACCCGCACTGGTATGCGGGCAGCTTTGTTTTCATCGCCGAGCCGGTGGTATGGGCGCTCTTGCTGCTGGCCATATTTGTGCCCTGGCTGCTGGGGCTGGTAGGCGGGGAGATCGGGGCCCGGCGCAAGCCCTTTCGCGGACGCGGCTGGGCGATCTTTGCCCTTTCCAGCATGGTGCTGTTGGGTTGCTGGCGCTGGGCAGAGCATGCGCAGGCCCTCGCGATGGTGGCCAACACGCAGATCACCGCGGCTCCGGTGACGCGCGCGGCCGTGGAACCCTATCCCGTCAATCCCTTCCGCTGGCACGCGATTCTGGAGACGGCGGATTTCTACCAGACAGCGGAGATCGACACCCGCACTGCCTCCATCGACAGCGATCCGCGTCGGGACGTGCTGTACAAGCCGGCAACCACCGCCGCCATTGAGGCGGCCCGGCGCACGCCGCTGGGCCAAGCGTATCTGGACTGGGGCACATGGGCCGTGGTGCGCGATTTGGGCCAGGAGCCAGTGCCAGGGATGGATCCACCGCAACTGCCCCCCAACCGGACCTGGACCACGGTGGAGTTCACCGATCTGCGGTTTGCCTATTCGTATCTGGGTACAGGGCGTGCAACAGGCCGCAACCCGCTCAGCGGGTGGGTTTATATCGTGGATGGCCGCGAAGACGCGGGCGAATTGCTGAACGGGCGCGAAGAGCGGTAAAGCGGCTTCGCTTGATATGGAAAGAATTGTTGGTCTCATGAAATACTCAAGGTTGACCCGGAGGCGGTTGGCCAGCAGAATGGAATGAGTCTGGTTGCACCGCAGGAATTGCTTTCCCCACCCTGGAGAGATTCCAGGAATCGAAGAGATTGAGGTTTTCATGCCCGCTTATCTGCTGTTGCTGGCTGCCGTATTGAGCCGTTTGCTGCCCCATGCCGGGTGGCTGAACTTTACCGCTGTAGGCGGAGCGCTGTTGTACTTTGGCGCGCGGCGCTCGTGGCGCGAAATGCTGGCTCCGCTGGCTGCCCTCATGGCTACCGACTACCTGCTCACCGTTTCTGTTTATCACTACACCTTCCGCTGGGAGGGCTACGTGACCACCTGGGCGTGGTATCTGGCGGCCATGGCGCTGGGCCAGATTCTGCTGCATGCCAAAACCACCTTTGCGCGCGTAGGCGCGGGCGTGGTGCTGGGGCCGACCTCGTTTTTTGTGGTTTCAAACTATGCGGTCTGGGCCAGCGGCGGCATGTATCCGCCTTCGCTGGACGGGCTGGTCGCCTGCTATGCGGCTGCCATTCCCTTCTATCGCAATGATCTGCTTTCCACGGCGCTGGTTGCCGGGCTGGCCTTCGGGGTTCCGGTGCTGCTGCGGCGCATGAATCTGGCGCCGGGCCAGGCGGCGCTGGCCGGGAAGTAGTCCTTCATCCGTGTCTAGAAACAAGAGCGCGGCGGTGAGCCACCCGGCTTACCGCCGCGCCAGCAGCAGCATGAGCCCGAACAGCACGATGGGCAGCAGCGCGAGGCCCGCATAGAGCAGGATCTTCCGCCCGCCAGGCAGCCAGCGGCCGCGCAGTGAAGGCCGCCGCGCACCCTGTTCCACACCTACCTGTTCTTGGTGCTCCAGCTCCCAGGCCATCTCGTTGGCGGTGGCATAGCGGTGGCGCGGATCGCGTTCCAGGGCGCGAAAGAGGATTTCCTCGACCTCCGGCGAGATCTGCGCGTTCAGCTTGCGCGCCGGCCTGGGGTCGTTCAGCACGCGCGCGTTCATCACCGCCAGAGGATTCGGCCCGCTAAAGGGCGTCTGCCCGGTCAGCATCTCATAGAGCATGATGCCCAGAGCGTAGATGTCGCTGCGCTGGTCGCCGCGCCGGCCCTTCACCTGCTCCGGTGAGATATAGTCCGGCGTGCCCAGTGTGGCGGAGAGGTTGACGAAGGTCAGCCGCCGCGCGTCTTCCTTCATGGCGATGCCGAAGTCGATGAGCTTGATGTGGTCCTGCGCGTCGACCATGATGTTTTCCGGCTTCAGGTCGCGATGCACCACCCCATGCTTGTGCATGTAGTCGAGGGCGTCGCAGATTCCCAGCGTAATGTTCACAGCCCGCTCGATGGGCAGCTTGCGCTCCTGGTTCAGAATCGTCCGCAGCAGTCGGCCCTCCACCCACTCGATGACCATGTACACGCGGCTGCGCTCTTCGCCGTTGTAGGTCTTCACCACGCCGGGGTGGTCTAGCGTCTGGCCTATCTCCTGCTCGCGCTTGAAGCGCTCGAACAGGATAGGGTCGGCTTCCATCTCCGGGTGGGGAACCTTGATGGCTACCTGGCGGCCGTCGTTCAGGTCGGTTGCCTTAAAAAGCGTCGACATGCCGCTGCGGGCAACGGTGGCGTCGATGCGGTAGTGGTCAAGCACTTCTCCGGTTTCAAGTGTCGTCATGGGGGATTCAAGTATCGTCATGGACGCATCCTGCCGATCGCTTCGATTGTTTCACGCCAGTTCATAAGAGTTTCGTCAGGAAATCCGAAAGTAACCAAGGTTCTTGCTGCACCCGGTTGCGGACTAGGCCACAGATCGGGCAAACTGGAGACCCCCGGCACAGTCGATCACTCCGCCTGCCCGGCATTCCCGTGTTTGGATTCCTTTATGTCCCGCTTTCTGCGATTTGCGCCGGTCTTGTTTTGGATAACCTGGGCCATCCTGTCTGGTGCGGTGCCGGTTTCTGCGGCCAGGAACACCACGGCTCACTCTTTTCAGGCGGAGCCCGCGCAGGAGACGGGCTTTCTGAATCGCCGGATTGAACTGCGCGGAGTCAGCTACCGTTTCCAGGTCTACCTGCCCGAGGAGTGGAGGCGGGACGACCACAAGCAATGGCCCATCATCCTGTTTCTGCACGGGCGCGGCGAACGTGGCTCTGAAGGCATGTGGCAGACCCAGATCGGGCTGCCCCAGGCGGTGCGCGACCACCCGGAGCGCTGGCCGTTTGTCATCGTCATGCCGCAGTGCCCGCTGACCGCTTACTGGACCGATCCCGAGATGCTGGCCATGGCCATGGCTGCCCTTGACCGGGAGACTGAGGAGTTCCACGGCGACCCGCAGCGCACCTATCTGACGGGGCTTTCGCTGGGCGGCTACGGCGCCTGGGAGCTGGCGCGCCAGTATCCCCACCGCTGGGCTGCGGTGGCCATTACGGCCAGCGGCATCTTCTGGAGCTATGCCCCGGAGCGCTGGCTGGAGGTGGCCACGCTGCCCGCCGAGTATGCGCGGGCGCTGGGCCGCACCCCGGTCTGGCTCTTCCACGGCAGCGACGATAATGTGGTGGCGCCGCGGCAGAGCGAGCTGATGTTTGAGGCCTTCAAGGCCAACGGCGGCCACATCAAGCTGTGGGTTTACCTGGGACTCAAGCACGACTGTTGGACGCGCGCCTACGACGAGCCGGAGCTGCCCCGCTGGCTGCTCTCGTACCATGGCGAATCCAAGCCCGGCGTCAAAACGGAATTGCCGGCCTTCGCCGAGCGGCTCTTCATCCCCTTCCATCCGCCTGCCATCAAACTGCCCCCGGCGCTGCTTGACAGCCTGGCCGGCGAATACTGCGACCGTCATGGCCATCCCGAGCTGACGGTTTTCCGCCAGGGCGAGCTGCTCTACGAGAAGAATCTGCAAGGCGAGATCGCCGAGCTGGCCGCCGAGTCGCCGTCCACGTTTTTTTATCCAAACGGCTCCAGCACCACCCGGCTGTTCTTTGACCGCGACGGACAGGGCCGCGTTACCGCCTTGGTGCTGCGCGACGACCGCCACGAGGAACGATGGGAAAGGCGGGCGGCAGCTCTCAGCCGCTAGCCCTCAGCTTCTTGGAACATGCAGCACCGCCTTTGCGTAGTCAAAGCAGGACGGTGCGAAGGAGGCAGCAATGTATTGCAGTGGATGTGGTCAGGTTTTAGCGCCGGGGCAGGCAGTCTGCCCCCAGTGTGGCCGTCAGGCCGTGGCCCCGGTCCCCGCCGTGCCCGGCTTCGCGTATCAACTGGAGAGCTACGCCGGCAAGGTGAAGGCGCTCAGCATTGTCTGGTTCATCTACGCCGGCTACGCGCTGCTGACGGGTGTCCTGGGGCTCGCCTTCGCGAACGCGTTCTTTTCAGGGCATTTCGGTCCCTGGATGCATGGTCCCTGGGCGCGCGGCCCGTTTCCTCCCGGGCTTTTCGGGCCAATGATCCTGCGCTTTGCCTGGATGGCGGTTGTGGTGCGCGTCGGTCTGGCGGCGGTAGCAGGGTGGGGCCTCTATGAGCGGGCCCAGTGGGGCCGGATCGTGGCCATCGTGGCTGCCATCCTGAGTCTGTTGCGCTTCCCCTTGGGAACCGCTTTGGGCATCTGGACTCTGGTGGTGCTGCTCGGCTACCGCAATTCGACGCTCTATGAGCAGCTATAAAAAGCAGCCGTCAGCTTCTAGCTGCTAGCTTTTAGCTGGTTGGTTGACAGTCGGCTGCCCGCTGTGGCGTAGCGCCGGTACGGGGCAGGTCTAGAGGCTAGAAGCCAGCAGCTAAAAGCTCATCTGGCGGTACAATTTGTACTATGAGCTTCCCTGAAACCCGAATGCGCCGTCTGCGGCGCAGCGAATCCCTGCGGGCGCTGGTGCGTGAAACCGTCCTCGACCCCGGCGACCTGATCTATCCCTTGTTTCTCTGTCCCGGCCAGGGTGTGCGCCGCCAGGTAGGCTCCATGCCCGGCGTTTTCCAGCTCTCGGTCGATGAAGCCGTGCGCGAAGCGGAAGAGGCCGCCAGCCTGGGCCTGGGCGGCTTGCTGCTCTTTGGCCTGCCGGAGACCAAGGATGAACAAGGCACCGGCGCCTGGGACCAGAACGGCATTGTGCAGCAGGGTCTGCGCGCCATCAAGCAGAATCCAGCTTCCAAAAAGCTGGTGCTCATCGCCGACGTCTGCCTGTGCGAGTACACCAGCCACGGCCACTGCGGGATGATCGTCGAAGGCCGCGATGGCTGGGATGTGGAGAACGACTCGACCCTCGACCTGCTGGCCCGGACGGCCGTCAGCCAGGCCAAAGCCGGAGCCGATGTGGTGGCTCCCAGCGACATGATGGATGGCCGCGTAGCCGCCATCCGCCGGGCGCTCGATGGCAACGGCTGCTCCGATACGCCCATCCTCAGCTACGCCTCCAAGTTCGCTTCGGCCTTCTACGGACCCTTCCGCGAAGCCGCCGACTCTGCCCCTCAGTTTGGCGACCGCAAGACCTACCAGATGGACGGCGCCAACCTGCGCGAGGCCATGCGCGAGATCGACCTGGACCTGGGCGAGGGCGCAGACATGATCCTGATGAAGCCCGCCATGCCCTATCTGGACGTGGTGCGCGCGGCGCGGGAGCGGGTGGACGTCCCGATCGGTGCTTACCAGGTTTCGGGCGAGTACTCCATGCTCCAGGCCGCCTTTGAGAAGGGTTGGCTGGACCATGATCGTGCCATTCTCGAATCCCTGCTGGGCATCCGCCGCGCCGGCGCCGACTTCATCGTCACCTATTTCGCCAAGGAAGCCGCCAAACTGTTGGGGTGAGCGATTCCAGGGGCGGCACCGCATGAAAGCGGCTGACGCCCCCGGTCGTTGCCTACTGCCGCATGAAAGCCAACAGGTCCGCGTTCACCTTGTCCTTGAGCGTTGAGCACATGCCGTGCGGCGCGCCCTGATAGATCTTCAGCGTCGATCCCTTCACCAGCGCGGCAGAGAGCAGGGCAGAGTCGTTGATGGGCACCATCTGGTCGTCGTCGCCATGGAGAATGAGGGTGGGCACGTCGATCTCCTTCAGATCTTCGGTGAAATCGGTCTCAGAAAACGCCTTGATGCAGTCCAGCACGGCCTTGAAGCCCGCCTGCATTCCTTGCAGCCAGAACGAATCCTTCAACCCCTGCGATACCTTGGAGCCGGGCCGGTTGGCGCCATAGAACGGCTCGGTCAGATCCTTGAAAAACTGCGAGCGGTCCGCAAGAACGCCGGCGCGGATGCCGTCGAAGACCGCCATCGGCAAACCAAGAGGATTGGCGTCGGTCTGGAGCATCAGCGGCGGCACCGCGCCGATCAGAACTGCCTTGGCCACGCGCTTCGATCCATGGCGGCCGATGTAGCGCGCCACTTCGCCGCCCCCGGTTGAATGGCCCACGTGAACCGCGTCGTGCAAGTCCAGCGCTTCGGTCAGTTCTGCCAGGTCGTCGGCATAGGTGTCCATATCGTTGCCATTCCAGGGCTGGCCGGAACGGCCATGGCCGCGGCGGTCATGCGCGATGGCGCGATACCCGTGAGAAGCCAGAAACACCATCTGGTCTTCAAAGGCATCCGCGTTCAGTGGCCAGCCGTGACTGAAAACCACGGGTTGACCCGTGCCCCAGTCCTTGTAGTAAATTTTGGTGCCGTCTTTCGTCGTAATCGTAGGCATGAAGAACCTCCTTGTTTCGGGTTGAGAGCTTGGGGTTGGGGAAAATCAGGAGACGCGCATACAAGGAGGACCGTTGCCGCCCGGCAAGCTTGTGCGTCTCTGTTCTTTTGTTTGGATGCCCTTGAGGGTCTCGGGTTGCGTTGGCAAGTGCGCGCCGTGTGCTGCCTGCGATCCGGGCGACCGGCCTTCGTCTCCTGGAACGGTCAAAAATGCCACCGCTCCTTGCACAAACCCCTTTGCGTGGCCGCAGCGGTGTGGTCTTCTAGAGATACCCACCTATGCTTGATCGAATCGAAAATTATTTTGAATTCGCGCGCCTGAAGACCAACTGGCGCACCGAGATTCTGGCCGGCGTCACTACCTTCCTGACCATGGCCTACATCGTCCTGGTCAATCCGGCCATTCTGTCGGCAACCGGCATGCCGCTGGCCGCGGTCACCGCCGCCACCTGCCTTTCCGCTGCATTCGGATCGATTCTAATGGGCGTGGTGGCGCGCTATCCAATTGCTCTGGCGCCGGGCATGGGTCTGAACGCCTACTTCACCTACGCTGTTTGCCTCAAGATGCACATCCCCTGGCAGACCGCTCTGGGAGCCGTCTTTCTTTCCGGTGTCATCTTTCTGGCGCTCACCGCCTCCGGCATCCGCCAGATGATTCTGCATGCCATTCCCCACCAGCTCTACGCCGCGGTGGCCAGCGGCATCGGCCTGTTCATCGCCTTCATCGGCTTCCGCAACGCGGGGCTGGTAACGGGCGATCCGCAGACCCTGGTCACTATGGGCAACATGCGGAATCCCGCCGCTGTGCTGGCGCTCTGCGGCCTCATCCTGATGGTGGCTCTGGAAGTGAAAAAGGTGCGCGGCTCGATCCTCATCGGCGTTCTCACCGTCACCGGCGTCGCCTGGGCGCTGGGCCTGACCCACTGGGCTCCTACCCCCGGAGGCTTCCACTCGCTGGCCGCCACCGCTTTCAAGCTCGATATCCGCGGCGCCCTCAACAAGGGACTGCTGGAGATCGTCTTCGTCTTCTTCTTCGTGGACCTGTTCGACAACCTGGGCACCCTGGTGGCGGTCACCAAGCGGGCCGGCCTCATCGCCCCCGACCACAGCATTCCCCGCCTCAACCGGATTCTCTTTGCCGACGCTACCGCCACGGTATTCGGCTCCCTGACCGGCACCTCCACCGTAACCAGCTACGTTGAGTCCACGGCTGGCGTGGCCGCTGGAGGCCGCTCGGGCGTGACCGCCATCGTCACCGGCCTGCTGTTTCTGGGCGCCATCGGCGCAGCTCCCTTTGTGGGCATTGTGCCCTCGGCGGCCACGGCGCCGGCGCTGATCCTGGTGGGTTCGATGATGCTCTCCACCATTTCCGAGATTCACTGGCACGATCCGCTGGTGGCTGTCCCCTCCTTCCTTACCCTGGTGCTTATCCCCTTCACCTCATCCATTGCCAACGGACTGGGCTTCGGCATCATCTCCTGGGCGGTGCTGCACCTGGTGGCCGGCAAGTTTCGCCGCCAGGACTGGCTGCTCTACCTGCTGGCCGCGCTGTTTCTGGCCCGCTTTGCCTATCTGGGAACAAGCTAAGGCGACGCCGTTGCCGGATTGAATGCCTCTCTGCCGGGTTGGCCCAAAAGTCGTAAACTCTTTCCATTGCTCCCCTGTACTATGGGGAGAAGGTTTAAGCTGATCGTTTGAGATCTCTCACGAAGGTGCACGCGGTGGGGGAATTCGTGAGGTTGCGGGCTTGTTCCTGGGGTGAGATGTACGCCTTTCATGCCAGCAAACCAGCCCGAGAAACGCATTGGAACCGTTCGAGAAGTGCAAAGGCCCCTGCCGGAGAAGCGGATGAAGACGACCTGGAATCGGTGGATGAAGAGAGACCGGCGGTTGGCCTTGACCCAGTTGGCAACTGCGGCGGGCGTCTCGCTGGCGCTGGCCTTGGGAATTTCGGCCTGCGAGAACGTGGCCAGCTATACCCAGCCCAGCCTGGTGCGGGTCATTGACGCTTCCTACATCGCTCCGGCGGTGAACATTGTGGTGGAAGGCACGCTGCTGGCCGCCAACTACGGGGAGGGAGACATTTCCCCCTACGGCACGCTGCCCGCCTCGCCCGCCGCCGTGATCAAGGTGACCGCTGCCACAGGCGGCGCCACCCTGGTCTCTTCCGACGCCACCCTCCTCGCCGGTCACCAGCACTCCGTCTTTCTCACCGACAACGGCGCGGCCCCCACCAGCTATACCGTCACCGTGCTTGAAGACCAGCAGATCGCGGCCGCCGGTGGCCATTCCGCCTTCCGCTTCATCAATCAAGCGCCCAAAACCGGCGCCGTGGATGTTTACATGATCCCCAGCGGAACCACCATGGCCAACACCATTCCGCTGGTTACCGACCTGCCCGTCGGCGGTACCGCAGGCTACCTCAGCTTCGCCTCGCAAACGGTCACCATGGTGATTGTGCCCACCGGCTTGATCACGCCCAAGTACACTTCCACCTCCATGGCCCTCACCGGCGGCGAGGTGCGCACCGTGATGATCATCGACAGCCAGTTGACCAGCGACCCGCCGGTCTCGGTGGTGATTGCCAACGACGTGAACTAGGGCACACGCTCGGGCCCTGTTCTTGCCTCGCGGCTGCGCGTATACTTTTCGCCAATGCAGACTCTAGATCCGTCTTCGTTCCTTTCCACCGGCTTCATGCAAAACGCGGCCGTCGTGACCCTCGTGCTGGCCTTTGCCGGCTATCTGGTTACGTTCATGGCCACCCGGATGCGGGACCGCCGACGCGACAGGCTCCGCCTGGTCAACAAGCGGCTCAACGAGTTCTACGGTCCCCTCTATGTCGCTTCCAAAGCCGGCCATATCGCCTACCGGTCACTGCTCAAGAAGCAGGGCAAGGCGCAGAGCGAACCCATTCTGGATTCGGAGATGAAAGAGTGGGTGCTGTGGATGACCACCATCTTCATGCCTCTCAACGATGTCCGTGAGAAGATCATCATCGAGAAGGCCTACCTGGTGATCGAGGAGCAGATGCCGCAATGTCTTCTGGAGTTTGTTACCCACGTGGTGGGCTACAAGGCGGTACTGGCCAAATGGGCCGACGGCGATTACTCCGAGCGCCGCTCCACCATCGGCTGGCCACCTGCCTTCGACGGCTATGTGGAGCGCTCCTACAAGGCTCTCAAGGCAGAACAGATGCGGCTTCTGAATAACTCGATGTGGGGAATCTACCATCGGCTGCGCAACGGCAAGGAGGAATGAGATTTCTCACCGGCCAACGCTCTTTCCCGCACGAGCTTGAAGCGAACGATCTTGCTTAGGCGGCGCCGGTTATGCCAGCCCTCTCCGCGCTGTTCCTGCATACCCCAGCCGCGTGCATCCGCTCAAGAGAAAGTTGATGCCCACCAGCGTTCCAATCGCCCAGCCCGACCCGGAAGGCCAGCTTAGCCCGATCATCAAGCCCAGCAGCAGCGTGACGAAGCCGTCGAACAGTATCCACCGCGAACCGGGCAGGGCGCGCAAGCTGAAGTAGGCGAGGATCTGCATTGCACCCTCGGCAAACAGGATGACCGCCAGCACCAGGGTGAGCGATACGAGACCCAACCCGGGATGGAAAGCCAGGTACAGGCCCCCTGCGATATAGAAGAGGCCGAGCATCAGGCGCCAGAAAAAGCCACCCACGCCCCGTGCCGCAAAGGCGTAAACGAGGTGAGCGAATCCAGTGAAAAAGATGAGCCAGCTGACGAAAATCGACACGCCGATTCCCGCCATCAGAGGCAGAGCAATGGCCAGAACTCCCACCACAACCATCACGATGGAGGAGCCCATGAACAGGCCGTTGAACCGCCTCAAAGTCTCCCGCAGACGCTCCCTTGGCATATTGTCGCCCCCTCTGGCGTGAATTCATGCGCGCGAGTCATTATGGACCTCGTCGGGCGGTGGCCGTCAAATGAGGAGTTTAGGAATCTGCCGCCTCGCTTATGCAGGGACAGGAAGCGCCAGGTTCTTCCACAGGCGCAGGGTGGGGTCGGCCTGGTTGATGGTGTAGAAGTGCAGGCCCGGCGCGCCGTTGCGCAGCAGGTTTTGGCACAGGCGGGTGACGACCTCCACGCCAAAGTCGAGCAGGGCGGGCTTGTCGTCCTGCAACAGTTCAAGGCGCAGGCGCACCCAGCGCGGCAGGTCGGCGCCGCAACTGGCGCAGAAGCGCACAGTGTTGGCGAAGGCGGTGATGGGCATGATGCCTGGAACCACTGGAATCTTGATACCGGCCTTGGCGCAGCGCTCCATGAAGTCGAAGTAGGCGTCGGCGTTATAGAACAACTGAGTCAAAGCCCCGTCCGCGCCGGCCTCCACCTTGCGGCAGAAGTGCTCAAAGTCCGTGCCGGGATCGTGCGCCTGGGGGTGCATTTCAGGGTAGGCAGCCACCTCGATCTTGAAGGCATCTCCGTGGGTCTCGCGGATGAAGCTGACCAACTCGCTGGCAAAGTGGAAGTCGCCCGGCGCGGCGGGACTCATGGCCGTGGCCGGCAGGTCGCCGCGCAGGGCCACAATGCGCTTCACGCCCACCTCCCGATAGCGTTCCAGCAGGGCGGCGATGTGCTCGCGCGTGGAACCGACACAAGTCAGATGCGGCGCAACTTCCACACCGGCGTGCCTGACTACCGTCCCCAGTGTCTCGTAGGTGCCTTCCTGGCCGGAGCCGCCGGCGCCATAGGTAATGGAGAAATAGTTCGGCCGCACGGCCGCAAGCTGGCCGATGACAGCCGGCAGCTTGGCGACGCCCTCTGGCGTGCGCGGCGGGAACAACTCGAAAGAGAAGCTGGGCTGTGAAGCCATGCCTTGAAACCTCGACAATAGTCGGTTGCAGTCTGTGAATTCAGATTCCTAACGCTAAATACCCGTCAAGAACTAGGCTCCGGAAAGTCGATCTTTCGCAATGCGGATACTGTATCCCGCATATCCTCCCTCGTTGCATCGAGTCCGATATTTTCATAAACCGCCTGGTACAGATATTCCACGAGGGCAGAGTCGGGAGCCCCAATCGTCAGCAGGTCGTAGAGCCCACCGATATAGCCGTCATACTCGTCCTGCGCATTTGGCTCGTCCTTGATGCCGATGGGATCCCATACGTCCAATAGAACAGCGTGTATCTGCGCGCGCAGCAACCGAGATTGAGTCTTATCGATCATCGATACTCATGGCGTCCATAAGTATGGCGCCGGGTTCCTTGCTTTCCCAGGTCCCAAAATCGGGACCTGGGGCACCCAGCGTTGTTGCTACTTGAAGCGGTCGGAGACCTAGTAGCGGTAAGTGTCTGGCTTGTAAGGGCCTTCCACCGGCACGCCGATGTAGTCGGCCTGCCGCGGCGTGAGCGTGGTCAGCTTCACCCCGATCTTCTCCAGATGCAGCCGCGCCACCTCTTCGTCCAGCTTCTTGGGTAGCACATACACGCCCACCTTGTAGCTGTCCTTCTTCTCCCACAGGTCCAACTGGGCCAGGGTCTGGTTGGCAAAGCTGTTGCTCATCACAAAGCTGGGGTGGCCGGTGGCGCAACCCAGGTTCACCAGCCGTCCTTCGGCCAGCACGAAAATGCTGTGGCCGTCGGGGAACGTGTACTTGTCTACCTGAGGCTTGATGTTGAGCTTGACCACGCCGGGCTCCGCATTCAGACGGTCCATCTGGATTTCGTTGTCGAAGTGCCCGATGTTGCAGACGATAGCCTGATCCTTCATACCCTTCATCTGTTCCAGGGTGATGATGTCCACATTGCCGGTGCAGGTGACATAAATGTCGCCGCGTCCGAGAGTATCTTCAGTGGTGGTGACCTCGAAGCCTTCCATGGCTGCCTGCAGCGCGTTGATGGGATCGACCTCGGTCACGATGACCCGCGCGCCCATGCCGCGCAGCGAGTGCGAACAGCCCTTGCCCACGTCACCGTAGCCGCAAATCACGGCCACCTTGCCCGCCACCATTACGTCGGTCGCCCGCTTGATGCCGTCGGCCAGCGATTCGCGGCAGCCGTAGAGGTTATCGAATTTCGACTTGGTCACTGAGTCGTTCACGTTGATGGCCGGCACCAGCAGCTTGCCCTGCTCCATCATCTTGTAGAGGCGATGGACGCCGGTGGTGGTCTCTTCCGAGACGCCGCGCCACTCAGCCACTACCTTGTGCCAGTGCTGGGGATCTTCGGCGTAGACCTTCTTCAGCAGATCCTTGATGACCTGCTCCTCGTGGCTCTCGGCCGGGCCGTCCACCCACTTGTCGCCCTCTTCCAGCTCATAGCCCTTGTGGATCAGCAAGGTAACATCGCCGCCGTCATCCACCACCAGTTGCGGCCCTTTGCCGCCCTTGTGGTTAAGCGCCTGGTAGGTGCAAGCCCAGTACTCTTCCAGGGACTCGCCCTTCCAAGCGAAGACCGGAACGCCGGTTGCAGCAATGGCCGCGGCCGCGTGATCCTGCGTGGAGAAGATGTTGCAGCTCGCCCAGCGAACCTCAGCGCCCAGGCTGACCAGCGTCTCAATCAGAATCGCGGTCTGAATCGTCATGTGCAGCGAACCGGTGATGCGCACGCCGGCCAGGGGCTTGGCGGCTGCATACTTGTTGCGGATCGACATCAATCCCGGCATCTCGTACTCCGAGACCGAGATTTCCTTGCGGCCCCAGTCGGCCAGGGACATGTCGGCTACCTTGTAGGGGGCATCGGTGATTTCCAGTGTTGGCGTTGCCATGCAGAACCTCCTCATATCGTCACATCGTGATATGTTGATATTTAACAGAATCCAACTATGCCGTCAATTGTCAAAACCCTGCGCGCCGTGGCCGACCCCAACCGGCTGCGCATCCTGTTGCTCCTGCGCGGCGAAGAACTCTCCGTGGCCGAGTTGCAGGAGATTCTGGTCATGGGCCAAAGCACCATCTCGACGCACCTCTCTTTGCTCAAGCAGGCGGAGCTGGTGGAAGACCGCCGCACCGGCAAGAGCAATCTCTACCGGGTGACTACCTCCGGTGGGGGGGGCGTTTTGGATCAGCTGCTCGATCAGGCAAAGCAGGAGATTCCCGAGGCCGGGCCGGATCAACTGGCCATGCGCAGCGTGCTCAAAAAGCGCCAGGACAAGATGCGCAGCTTCTTTGATAGCGTGGCCGGCCGCCTGGGCCGGGATTACGTTCCGGGAAAATCATGGAAGAGCCTGGCCGAGACTCTGCTGCGGCTTATGCCGCCCATGGTGATTGCCGACCTGGGCGCGGGCGAGGGCGCTTTTGCGCTTTTGTTGGCCCAGCAAGCCAAAAAGGTCATTGCCGTGGATACCTCCGACAAGATGATCGAAGTGGGCCGCGAACAGGCGCTCCGCCATGGCATTGAGAACGTGGAATACCGGCTGGGCGATATGGAGGAGATTCCCATCGGCGACGCGGAAGTCGATCTGGTCTTCTTCTCGCAATCTCTGCATCACGCTCTTCACCCCGAGCGTGCCGTCCACGAGGCCTTCAGAATCCTCCAGCCCGGCGGTCGCGTGGTGATCCTCGATCTGGTCAAGCACCGCTTTGAAGAGGCGCGGGAGCTCTACGCCGATGAGTGGCTCGGCTTCAGCCAGACGCACCTGGAGGCGATGTTGGAAAAGGCAGGCTTCATCAGCGTGCAGACTTCGGTGGTCCACAAGGAGCCGGAAACGCCCCAGTTCCAGACCCTGCTGGCGGTCGCCAACAAGCCGGGTTAGCAGCGCACGAAAAAGCTCCGCACCAATCGCCGTACAAGGCTCCCTGCTCCATCTTTACGGCTTGCTTCTGCCGCAAGGGTCGGAGACTGCAAACCCCTTGCGGTCTTACTCACTCAGCGCGAGAAGCATGAGCCTTCGCAGTGTCCAGCAGCGTCGAGACCAGTGCCAGCGGCAGTCCCACCACGTTGAAGTAGCAGCCCTCGATACGCGGAATCCAGCGGGCTGCCAGACCCTGGATTCCGTAGGCTCCGGCCTTGTCCATAGGCTCCCCGGTGGCGATGTAGGCGGCGATCTCCTCGTCCGCCAAGTTAAGAAAGCGCACCCCGGTCACTTCGGCGGCTACCTCCGTCCTGCCGGCCGTCACAATAGCTACCCCGGTGATCACGCGATGGGTGCGGCCAGAGAGCAGGCGCAACATGCGGGCCGCGTCGGCCGCGTCTTCCGGCTTGCCCAGGATGTGGTCGTCGAGTGTGACGGTGGTGTCGGCGCCCAGAACAACGAGGCTCGCAGCGGTTTCTGGACCGGTCGAAAGCTGGGCGAAGACGTTCTCGGCCTTTTCCCGGGCCAGGCGGGTGACGTAGGCGATGGGGTTTTCGCCGGGCAGCGGGTCCTCGGGGATGTGCGCGGGATGCACCTCAAACGTGAAACCGGCCTGGGTGAGCAGTTCGCGGCGGCGGGGCGAAGCGGAAGCGAGAACCAGCATCATTCAATTATGCCGTGAGCCCGGTCTGCAGCCCGCTCGGCGTCGCCAGCCCCCAGGCCATGGCCGGTGTATTGTGGGCCAGGCCAAAGCGGCCGTCGGGACCCAGCAGGATGATGCCGCCGTGCCCGCCCAGGCGATTAAACAGGTAGGCGATGGCCTCCCCTGCGGCCAGTTCCGGGGCGGTTCCGTCGGCCACCCGGTCGGTGGCCCATTTGCCCAGGACCAGCTTCATGATCGGCTCGCCCCAGCCGGTGAGCGACACTGCGGCGGAAAGATTGTCGGCATAGCAGCCGCAGCCGATCAGTGACGAGTCGCCCACCCGCCCCGGAGTTTTGTTGAGCGTGCCTCCGGTCGAGGTGGCGGCAGCCAGGTTGCCGCGCGCGTCCAGGGCCACGGCGCCTACGGTGTCATGCGACCACTGTGTGGGTTCCTCGGTTGCGGATGCAGGCGAAGAGGCATCCTGTGTGGGAAACGCGGTTTCCGGGCTCTTATCGTCGTGCAGAATGTGGCCGGAAAAGGTAATGTCCTCCAGGCCGGCGGCCTGGCGCGCCTGGGCATGGGCCAAGCGCACGCGCTCGCGGTCCAGAACCAGTTCGGCGTTGTCGATCAGGGTCATGCCGTGGGCCTGGGCGAATTCCTCTGCCCCGGCGCCCACAAAGTAGACGTGCGGGCTCATGTCCAGCACCAGGCGCGCGGCCTGGATGGGGTTGCGCAGCCGCTCTACGCAGGCCACGCCGCCGGCCTTCATGCGGCCGCCGTCCATCAGCAGGGCGTCCAGTTGTACGCGCCCGTCGGAGGTAAGAAAGCTACCCCGGCCAGCGTCGAAGGTCGGATCGTCTTCGAGAACGGTGACCGCGGCTTCTACGGCATCCAGTGCGGAGCCGCCGCCGGAAAGCAGGGCGTAGCCAGCTTCCAGAGCGTTGCGAACGCCCGCTTCGTGGGCGGCTGCCGCATCGGCGGGAATGGCCCAGGCGCCGCCATGGACCAGAAGAGTGGGAACGTGCGTGGAGGAAGTCTTCACTGCAACATGGTAGTGCATTGCTTTGGCCCCGGAACGGGGTCCCTTTGGAGGATGTCCTGTTGGCTGCCCAGCACGGTGTCAAAGGGTGAGAATCAATATGCGCATGCAAGTTGTTGAAACCAAAGCAGAAATGCAGGCAGCCAAGGTTGCGTGCAATTCCACAGTATTTGGTTAAGCTAAGAACATTCAAAGCGAAATGAGACGGAGGAGGAAAGCGAATGAGGCTTTCCTGATCTTCTTCGGGCCGCAGCCGCGGGTTTGCACACCTGGGAAAGACGAAGAGGTCAGAGGGGCAATTCCACGAGGGAATTGCCCCTCATTTCTTTCTGCGGGTAGAGCCAACAGCCGTGGAATGCCGGTCCGGGAATGGTGGACGGATGGCAAGGGAAACACGGAAGCAGGCGTTGATGAAGAAGGCAAATGCAGGGCGCGGCAGCAAGGTGAAAAAGCTGAACCAGGAGGCGCTGAAGCTCGTGGACGAAAAAGCCATCGAGATTGCCCAGTCCCTTCTGGACAGCACCCTGGAAGGCCACGTGCTGAGCGCCCGGCTGCTGGTCGAGCTGGCGGAGGGGAACGTGGAGGCTGAAGAAGCCTCGACCATGCGACCGCTGCACAGCTTGGCGTTGGAGCTGGCGGCAGAGCCGCAATGGCGCGGCGAAACGGAACAGCCGGAAGGCTGATGGCGGAGCCCGGCTTCTGCTTTCGCTTCATAACCTGCGGAAGAAGCGGGCTCACAAAGGTCGAATTCCTTTTTTACTGTTCCTGGAATGGGGGCTCCCCATCCTTTGCGCGTTGCTTGCGAAAAGGATGGGGAACCTGGATGCAATGGCATCTCTAAGGGCCGGGCCAAAAACTCGGCAGCACGAGCGGCGTAGAGACGGATGGCGTGCCTCCGTCGCTCCCCAGCAAGAAAGAAGAGACGCGGATGAATCTCACGCAAAGCGAGTGGTTGCGCACCGGCAGATGGATGGGACTTTGCCTGACCGTAATGGCCCTGATGGGAATGGCGTTGCCTGGAGTGGCCTGCGCACAGGCGGTCAGCACAACGACGGTTCAGGGAACGGTGTATCTGGCCAATGGGCAAGCCGGTGCGGGCACGCTGGACGTGAGTTGGCCGGCGTTCACCACGGCAAACGGCCAGGCAATTGCCGCAGGCCGAATTTCGGCGACCATTGGTCAGGACGGCTTTGTGAGCGTGAACCTGGCTCCCAACATGGGGGCCACGCCCGCGGGGCTCTATTACACGGCGGTCTACCAGATGAGCAATGGCGCCACCAGCACCGAATACTGGGTGGTGCCTGCGGCGGCGCAGGCCAGCCTGGGGCAGGTGCGCGCGCAGGTGATGCCCTCGTCGCAGGCCGTGCAGGCGGTGAGCAAGGCTTATGTGGACCAGGCGATCACGGAACTGACTGAGAGCCTGCTGACGGCCTCCGGCGGCACACTGAGCGGTCCCCTGTACCTGAACGGCGACCCCACCCAGCCCTTGCAAGCCGCGGATAAACACTATGTGGATTCGACCTTCAATATGGAGGTTCCCATCGCCGGCGGAAGCATGACCGGCCCGCTGGCAACGCCTGCGGTCAACGGTGTTCAGTCGCCCGTGGCAGGCAGTCCGCAGACCACGCTCCAGGCGGCGGTGAGCGCCGCCGGAACCAGCGGCGCGGTGGAGATTCCGCCCGCCTATGCGGGAACAGATAGCTTCACCAATCCGAACGGTGTCTATGTGACAGATCTGCGGCCTAGGGGCGCACAGCAGTTTGAGCGCAGCGTCAAGGAGTTCGGCGCGGTCTGCGACGGGACAACAGACGACACCAGCGCGCTGCAAACCGCTCTGAATTATGCCCAGACCCACGGCGTGGCGCTTACCATTCCCCAGGGAACCTGCAAGACCCGCACGCTCAGCTGGCATGGGGAGTCGATCGGCGGTCTGGGCAAGCAAGTGTCGGCGCTGATGGGATTTCCGGGCCAGGATGTGCTGGCCACGGCGGCTGACAGCACCAATCTGCTCAGTTACACGCACCTTCACGATCTCACCATCTATGTGGATCAGAGCGTGGATGTTTCCTGCTCTGCGGCTCAGGGCCGCGCACCGGCAGGAAGTTGCGCCGTGAGCCGCTTGCTGGAGAAGAATTCGATCTTTGCGCCGGGCGGAAACGGACTGACCGGTACGGTAGGCACAGGCACGGCCTGGGCGGTGGGCAATTGCGCCCTTGCCATGCCTGCTACCACGGGAGCGGGCGGAAACGGATTGCGCGTGGCGGAGATTGAGAATCTTGAAATTGCGGCCACCGGCGCCGACCCCCTCGCCGCGCAGTATCCTGGCGCCCACTCCACGCACACCTGCGCAATGTACCTGGCGCAGTGGCCGCAGTGGAGCGAGTTCCGCAACATCGACATTCGCGGTTTGAATACGGGCATCGCGATCCCAGCGTTGCCGGTCGCCGCGCCGGCGGGACTGAATGCGGACTCCAACCGTTGGCAGAACATTACCATCCAGGCAACCCACGCCTTCACGGCTGCCGCTGGTTCGAACAACGTGCTGGACAACGTCGTGGCCATGGCCACAAACTCCGCGGCCACCGCCGAACCGCCCACTGGCTTGGTGCTGGATCTTTCGGGCGCGCAGCAGGGCTGGACAGTGCGCAATGCGGTGGTGCTGCCGTCCTGGATCATGGTGCCGCCGTCGCTGACGGTTGCAGCTTCAGGCGGCGCGGTGACAGGGGTAACCGTGGGTTCAGAACATGGATTGGGCTTCGATCCGTATGGCACCCAGGTGCCCTTGACGTTCAGCGGAAGTTGCACCGCGCAGGCCGCGGCCAATGTAAAGAGCGACGGGTCCATCGGGACCATCAGCGTGACCCAGGGCGGAGTGGGCTGCTCGGGAACCACCACGGCCAGCGTGAGCGCGGCAGGAACCTGGGATACCGCCGCGCCGGTGAATCTGATTGCCGGCCAGAGCATGGCGTTCCTGGGCGGAAACCTGCTCAAAGGCAACGGCGGCTACACCGTTTGGAACGCGGCATCATCGCAGAGTGCTGGAACGCAGTTGGGCGGCGGTGGCGGGACCCTGCCAGGTGGCGGAACCTATGGCGGGCTGGTAGCCAACAGCAGCCTGGGAACCTCGGACCAGGTGGACCAGTTCCCCGGCGCCGACTTCGGGGTCAAACTCCAGGCCTGTTTGGGTGCGGTCAGTCCCAGCTATGGCGGTACATGCGATGCGCGCAACTTCACGGGAAGCTTGTCGATGGCGTCGAACCTGACCATATCGGCGGCGAATGCAACTGTCCTGTTGCCCTGCGCGACCATTTCCACGGCCAGCAAGGTGATCGTGACCGCGGGCGCCAGAAATGTGGCATTGCGCGGCTGCGCCTTGCGCGGAGCCAGCACGGCCAGCGGAAGCCAGGGCGGCACAGTGTTCCTCTACTCCGGAACCGGCGCCATGGTGCAGGTGGGTGATCCCACCTATGCCGCGGATACGCAGGGCTTTCACATGGATAACGTGGCCATCAACACCACCGCGTCCAGCAGCGCCACCGCGCAAGGACTCATGGCCTATCGCACCCAGGAACTGGATCTGGAAAGCTTGTATTTCCTCGGTAACTCCAACCAGACGGGCATGACCCTGGACGGAACAGGGAATTACACCGGCGGAACTTTCTTCGACAATGCGTTCAGTGGATTCCAGACGGCCGTGAACGCAATTGGCCACCAGGCCACGAATCCTGCTACCACAGACTGGCTCAACGCCAGCACCTTTGTGCGCTTGCACATCGACTGCCCCACCAGCGCGGGCAACCCCCTAGCCGGCACCTATGGCATCAACCTGCAACAGGGAGATGGCAACACCTTTACCGGCGGCGACGTGGAGGGATGTTCGACCGCGCTGCACTTGGGGACGAATGCCCAGAACAACACCATCGTCGGATTGCGCAACGAGAACTCAACCAACCAGGTTGTGGCAGACGCGGGCAGCTTCTATAACAACTGGATGAGCGGCGGAACCATGTTTACCGGGCAGTTGACGGATAACGGTACCCGCAACAGCTTTCTGGATACCTTCCATCGCAGTTTCAACGGCTTGAATGGCGATTGGTACGGCAGCCAAAAAGACGCCACTCTGACCAACCACTACCGCATCGGCATTGGCGCCGGCAATGAGCGCGGCCTGTTGAATGAGATCCAGACCGATTATGGATACCGCTGGATCGAGGGTTACTCCGACGCCACGGCGGGCGAGCAGTTCTATCAGGTTCAGGATCTGCTCAACAATGTGCCCCGGCTCTCGATTGGGCAGTACAACAGCGGGCAGTCCAGCACCAACAACCAGACGGTGCTCAATGCGGCCGGGACCGGAGCAATTGTCTTGAACGGCTCCAATAACTCTGGAACCGGCGGGGTGGTCATTGGATCAGGCGGGGCCAGCGAGTCCACCGTGGCCACCATCAGCAATGCCGGGAACGCGCAGTTCAACGGCACGCTGCAAGTGGGCGGCGCGTCAACCTTCGCCGGATCGACGACCGTGAAGAACCAGACTGATGCGGAGATCGACCAGTTTCTTTGGGCCGGGGCAACTTCTAGCCAGAAAGAGTCCTTCATCTACAAGGACTGGAACGGCAACAGTCAATGGTACATGGTGAAGGACGCGAGCAATAACTGGGCGCTGAATTCGGCCACCGGCGGACTCGATAGCTTCAAGGCCTACCAGAGCACCAACAGTGGCGATACCTACATCAACGCCTCAAACTCTTCGGGCGTGGTGCGCGTCAATTATGAAACCGGGTCGGGCGCGGGATTCAACATCTACGGAGGCAACAGCGGCGCCTTGTATGCCAGCTTCACCGGAACCGCCGCCATCAGGCTTCCCGGACTTGCCGCCGGCAGCGGTCACAACTGCCTGCAAATCGACAACTCCGGCTATATCACCAATACCGGAACTGCTTGCGGAACGGGATCCGGCAGCGGCAGCGGCAGCGGCACCGTAAGTTCCGCAAACGCCGGGCAGATCGCCTATTACACCGGCAATGGTACGTCGATAGGTGGAATGAGCGCGGTTCCCGTCACGTCAGGCGGAACAGGCGCTTTGACGTCGGCCGCGGCTCTGGCGAATCTAGGAGCCCAAGCCTATATCCCCGGGCTCTCTGGAGACGGGCAGGCAACTCCTGGCATCGTGGTCCCAGGCGACGTCGCGGCTGGCACTATAGGCGCACTCGTTCAGGCTAGTCAATCCTCGGGTTCATCGTGGGGAGAAAAGATTCTTAACTGCCTCGCAACGGCAAAAGCCGCGTCTACCAATATCTGCGATGCGCGAGGATTAGTTGGATCACAGACTCTCGACGCCAATCTTATATTTACGCCATCGAATGCCAGCGGCATGACGATCCTTCTTCCCTCAAATCTAACTGTGGCTCAGGGTTCGTATCAGGTCGAAATTCAAAACAACGGGGCAAGTGGAGAAGTACAGAACTTCTCTATTTTGGGAGATGTATTTTCATCGAATGTTGCCGGAACCGCAGCAGGAGCCGTGTTTACGTATACCGGCTCAAGTTTCGCCTGGGAAGTTTTAGACGGCCCGACTGCTGGAAATTTTATACAAGGTCTTAACTTTCGAGGGTTTGCGATTCGCGGCAACGGCGCATCGGCGAATGGCCTCTATCTCGGCTCCCCGACTATGGATGTCACGCTCGATAACGTGACTATAGAGTTGCCGACTTCTGGAAATTCGGGTAACACTCTTGAGCTAAATTCTCCGGCCACAACCGGCTTTTACTCGCAGCAACTCAATCTTCATAATGACGCGATCGCCGGAGGCGCGGGTGTGCTTGTGACTGGTTCGGGCCTAGAGAATTGGTCTCAAGTCACTGTGGACGGGCGCACTCACATTAACGCCTCTGGAAATACAGGAACTTCGGCCTGCGTGACCATTACAGCAGGAGAGTTCACAATGCACGGCACAGACCTTGAGGAATGCTATTACGGTGTGCACACCTATACGGGAGGCACGGTCAATTGGGTGCGTCCCGACGGCTGCTGCACGACTTATGGAGTTTATTTCGACGGTCCTGGCTCCCTTGGGAATCTTGTCTTTTCCAGTAACCTAAACAACCTTCAAGGGAATGGTGCATACGATAATACGGTGCTTGGTACCGGGGCCAACGATGTTGACGGGTTAAGCATCACAGGGACCGGAGGCGGCGTCGGAACAGTTGCGCGACTTTACGTGCAAGATGCATCGATGTCTATGAAGTTAGGGAGCGGCAAAACTACGCCAGAATATGTGAGCCTGATTTGGGGAGATACCTCGTCTGGTGCGTTTGTCAATAAGTGGGAAGCTCGAAAGACCAACGGCAGCCAATACTGGCAACTGGTGGACGATGTGAACAGCGCGACACGAATTTCTGTTGCCCCCAATGGTGAGTTTGATATCAACACGGCGGGAACGAGCGCCATCGTGCATGACTACAACAACGCAATATCTGGAAGTTACGAAGAGGCATGGTACGGTGGGACGACTTCCAAGGTAGCTTCCCTTACCCCTGCGGGAGCAATGTCGGCCCTAAGTTATGCGGGTGCGGGCACGGGGCTAACGGGCACGGCAGCAAACCTGAGCATTGGAGGCAGTGCGGGGTCGGCCACAAATGCAACCAACGTCGCCAACACCGGAGCAGTTTCGACAAATGCCAATTTTTATATTCCATTCCTCAGCGGAAACACCAGTGGGAATTATGGGTTAAACACGTCATCTGGAATTAGCTTCAACCCATCCACGTCTGTGCTTTCCGCCAGTCATGTTTATGTGGGTTCTACCGGATCGTTGACCAGCGGCGCTTCATTTGGGATGAGTGGTGCGGGGTATGCGCAGCAATTTGCAGTGAGCACGAATTATGTATTTGGTCTTTGCGGCTATAACTGTTTCAGCGAGTATCTGGATTCACCGGCAACAGGTGAGTTAAAACTACAGGCAAATGGAAGCACAGCTCTTACCTACGGAGTCACAACTTCGACAACGTGGGATTTTCAAGCCAACCTACTGACTTCCACAGGTGCGGCGACATTTGGAAAGATCAGCGTAGCCGCTGCCAGAAAGGGAACTTTCATCTGCACGGCTGCGGGAACCATTACCATCACGAACGCAAACGAGCTTATTACGTCAGATGTGATTATCAGCCTAAATACGGCGGGGGGAACGATCTCGACACCGCCTGCGATGAAGACAGTGGCAACCGGAACCGGGTTTACGGTACTGTGCGGCGCAGCAGACACCAGCACTTATAACTACGACATCTTGAACTAAGCACTGAAGCTGATTGCGCTGCGGTGCTTGGGACAGCCACGGAGGCACGGCAAAGTGAACCAACTGAGACTGTCGGGTTTGATTGGTGCTTCAGGGCGCGTCTTCATCCACCGCGTTGCCCATTTCCAGCGTTTGTCGAGTGCAAGAGGGGCGTAACCACCCATGCGGGACGCGTTGTCAACTGAAGATATGGTTACAGGCTTTGAGTCGATCCGCAGAGCGCCCGAGGCCGAACTTCCCGGTCATTGCGAAGAGGTGTCGGTGGCGGAAACAGAGGCAGCATGTGCGGCTGAAGCGCCCGAGTCTGTTCTCAGTCATGCAGGGTTGGACAGCGGGGAGTTGGAACGGCTCGGGAGAATACTGGACCAGCGCCCAGCGAGGTTGCGGGGACGGACTGTTGGAATGGCGTTGACCGAGGAATTGCTGCTGGTGAGGACCCGTGGAGGGTCGACGGCGCCCCTGAAAGCGAACGCGGTGCAGCGGGCCTTTGAGCAGCAGCGGGGCCAACGGAACATCGTGCTGAAAGCCCGGCAGATGGGGCTGACCACCTGGGCGGCCGCGCGATTCTTTCTGAAGACGATCACCCAGCCGGGAACTTTGACCCTGGAGGTTGCGCACACCCAGGAGGCGGCCGAGGAGATCTTCCGCATCGTGCATCGGTTCCTGGACTGGCTGCCGGAAGAGTTGCGTGAGGGACCGCTCAAGACCTCGCGGGTCAATGTGCGGCAGATTGTGTTTCCGGAGATGGACGCACAGTACCGGGTGGTTTCCGCAGGCGACCGGAATGCGGGACGCGGATTGACGGTACAAAACTTGCACTGCTCTGAGTTGGCCCGCTGGCCTGGCGATCCAGCCGAGACCCTGGCCGGGCTGCGGGCGGCGATGGCGCCCGGCGCGGAGTTGATCCTGGAGTCGACGCCGGATGGAGTGGGCGGATGCTTCCACGAGGAGTGGCAGAAGGCCGGCGAGACAGGGATGGTGCGGCACTTTTTTCCGTGGTGGATGGAAGACCGCTACCGGGCCGAGGCGGTGGACGCGGATACCCTGAGCAAAGAAGAGCGCGATTTGAGGATGCGCCAACATCTCGACCTGGAACAGATCGGCTACCGGCGACAGATCCGCGCGGATTTTCGCGGGCTGGCGCGGCAGGAGTATGCCGAAGACGAGGAGAGCTGTTTTCTGGCCAGCGGGAACTCGGTCTTTGAGCTGGCGGCGATCGAAGCCCGGCTCAGGACGGCGCCGGAACCGGCGGAGCGGCGGCGGAATGGGGAACTGGAGGTGTGGCTGCCGCCGCTCCAGGGCAAGGCGTACCTGGTGGCTGTGGACCCCTCCGGAGGCGGCAGCGAGGGGGACTACTCGGCAGCCCAGGTGCTGGAGCTCGAGACGGGTTTGCAGTGCGCGGAGTTTGCCGGGCGTGTGGGTGGTCTGGAACTGGCGCGGTTGGTGACAGCGCTGGCCGCTGAGTACAACCAGGCCTGGCTGGTGGTGGAGCGCAACAACCACGGCAGCGGGGTGCTGGCATTGGCGGAAACGGTGTGCAAATATGGGCGGATCTATCAGCAGGCTGGTCAGGCGGGATGGCTGACCACCTCCCTGAGCCGTCCGGCCGCGTTGGGAAGGCTGGATGCGAGCCTGGTGGAGCAGCCGGAACGCTTCCAGAGCCGGCGGCTGTTGGCCGAATGCAGGAGCTTTGTTCGCCTGCCGGACGGGCGAACGGGAGCACGGGCTGGTACGCATGACGATCGGGTGATGGCCATGGCCATCGCACTGGGTGCCCAGGCCGAACTGCTGGAGGGGAAACGAAGGTGCTAGTGGGCAGTGATCAGCGGTCAGTGGTCAGATCCAGGTGTTGAGGCCGGGAATCGGCGGGTAACAGGGAACGGTTGGGCCTCGCGGGACCTTGGACCAGCGATTAGGAGGGCTGACCAATGTCAACTGATCACTGTTTTTGCGCAGAATTTCGCTGCAAGCGCATAGAATTCCATTCAGAATCCAAAGAAGGCGGGGAACGGGCTTGGCGGTTCTGGCGGTGCAGCAGATCCGGCGGATGCGGGGCGGCGCGCAGGGCCAGTTGATGCTGGGCGCGGACGGCCACGTCTACGTGGTCAAGTTCCAGAACAACCCGCAGCACCTGCGGGTGCTGGCCAACGAACTGCTGGCCTCTCGTCTGGCGGCAGCGGCCGGGCTGACCACACCCGATGCCGAGCTGGTGGAGGTTTCAAGGTGGCTGGTGGAGAACACGCCAGAGCTGGAGATCGACCTGGGACAAACGCGGGTGCGCTGTCAGGCGGGCTTGCAGTTCGGCTCGCGGTTTGTGGGCGGCCTGATGCCCGGCCAGGTAGTGGACTACCTGCCTGAGGAGCAGATGGCCGAGGTGAAGAATCTGGATGAGTTCGCCGGCATCCTGGCTCTGGACAAATGGACCGGCAACGCCAACGGCCGCCAGGCGGTCTTCGCGCGCAAACAGCGGGAGCGCCGCTACCGCGCGGTCTTCATCGACTACGGGTACTGCTTTCACGCCGGGGACTGGAAATTCGAGGATCTGCCCCTGCGCGGGGTGTATTACCGCAACGATGTCTACCGGAGGGTAAGTGGATGGGAATCCTTCGAGCCCTGGCTCACGCGCTTCGAGACCATGCCCGCGGAGACGGTTTGGGCGGTGGCCAACGAGGTGCCTCCCGAGTGGTACGGCGGCGATTTGAGTGAAATGGAAGCGCTGGTGGAGAAGCTGCTCCGGCGGCGCTGCCGCATCCGGGAGCTGATTGAAGCCTTCGGGAAGTCGTACCGCAAGCCGTTTCCGAAATGGGGCGGGGACGGAAAGGAAATCGAAATTGAGGGTTGGAAGGATGCCCGCTGGGAGGCTAGCATCGGGGGCAGAGTGAATTAGCAACCGGCGCAAATCGGGCAGGATGGATGCAGTCCAGGCGGGTTATGAGTCGATGAGACGGGTGGCGAGCGGGTCATGAACAGCGGAAACCAGCGGCGGTCATGCGAGTTCCACCTGCTCCGGTATGTGCCGGATGCGGTGCGCAACGAGTTTGTCCACATCGGGGTGATCCTGCGCGAGCAGGGCAGCCGCGAGCCTGCGGAGGTGCGGTTTACCCGCGACTGGCGCCGGGTGCGCTGCCTCGATCCGGACGCCGACACCGCCCTGCTGGAGGGGATGGAGAGCGAGCTGCGCCGGCGCTTCCGCGAGGAGCCGGACGGAGACATGATGCGGCGACTCACCGAATCCCTCTCGCTGAGCGTGCAGATGACCGACTCCAAAGCCTATCTGGCCGAGAGTCTTCCGGCAGGGGTTGAGGAACTCATGCGACTTTACGTTGACCCGCCGCCCAAGGAACGAGTCTTGCGGCTCAGTGGCCGTGCCGGCATCCAGGCGAAGATGCGCGCGGAGTTCGAGCGCGCCGGGGTCTGGGATCTGCTGCGCAAGCGCATTGCGGCCGCGGAGTATACCCGGCCGGGCGACCCACTGCGCATCGACCTGGGCTACCGGCCCAACGGAATCATCCGCATGTTTCACGCGGTGAGCCTGGAACCCGGCCTGGAGATGGCCAAGGTGCTGGCCTTTTCCGCAGCGGGCTTGCGGGCCGGCGTGGAGCGGGTTGAGAAGGCGAGTCTGGAACTGACTGCAGTCATCGAGCCCGCGGCCCGGCTGGGAGCCACCGCCGAGGAGCCGGAGCGGCTGCAGATGTACCGCTTTGGCGTGGAAACCATGGAAGAGCACCAGATCCGGGTGCTGACCACCTCCGACCTGGACCGGGTTGCGGAGACGGCCCGCCGGGAGCTGCGGATCTGAAAGACAGCTACTAGCTGCTAGCTTCTAGCTTAGTGGCGTGAAATTGTTGGCGGGAGTTTGCAGATAGTTATTCGTGTTTGCGGTAGGATGGGTTTTGTTGGGCAAGAACCGGCGAGCTAGAAGCTGAAAACAAGAGGCGCGGCCATTACAGGCTGCGCCTTTTGTTTTTGGATCTGGGTTTGAAAGACAGCCAGGAGCTAGGAGCTAAAAGCTAGAAGCTCGTAAAGAGGAAGGTGCGCGTGAAGGTAGCAGAACAGTTGCGGCAGATCTGGCGGCAGGCGGCCGGGGACGGGCGCAAGGCGAACGTCGCGGCCGGCGCCGCCGAGGCGGAGGCGGAGCGCAAGACGCTGGCGCTGCCCGCCATCTTGAGTCCAGTCCAGCTTCCGGGGCGTCTCCTGCCCAAGCCGACGCCTATCAACCTGCGCCGCTTTGCGGAGACGCCGGTGGTACGCCGAGCCATCAACGTCATCAAGGACCGCATCGCGGCCATGGACTGGCAGGTGCGGGTGCGCCGCGGAGTCAAACCGGCCGATGTGACCTTCGCTTCCAGAAAGCTTCAGGCGCTTCGCCGCACGCTGGAAGAACCCAACGCCGTGGACAGTTTTCGCACCCTGATCGAACAGGTAATCGAGGACGCGCTGACCGGCGGCTACGGGGCCATCGAGATGGAACCCACCGGCGACCCGGAGCGGCCGGCCATGTTGTGGCCGGTGGATGGCGCCTCCATTCGCGTCAACGCCCGCTGGGACGGCCAGGCGGAGACGCCCCGCTATGCCCAGGCGATGCCCGGCCAGTTGGAGTCCAGCGCCGTCGACCTGCGCGACGACCAGTTGATCTATGTGCGCATGAATCCGCGCAGCTTTACGCCCTTCGGGCTGGGGCCGCTGGAGGTGGCTTTCGAAACCGTCAACCAGTTCCTCAGCGCGCACCGCTTCGCAGGCAAACTGGCGGCCAACTCGGTTGCTCAATACGCGCTGTGGCTGAACGAGGCCTCGCCGGCGCAGCACGACCGGCTGATTCGCTGGTGGCAGGACGAGATCGAGGGCACCGGACGCGTGCCGCTGCTCTCCACCGAGCAGAAGCCGGAGGTCTTGCGCTTTGCCCAGGGCACGGATGCGGACCTGCGCCTGGCCTGGCAGGAGTTTCTGATCCGCATGGTGGCCAACGCCTTCGGCCTGCCTCCGCTGCTGCTGGGGCTGGAGGGCGATGTCAATCGTTCCACCGCCGCGGAACTGGCCGACGAGGCCTTTCGCGGGGCGATCCTGCCCCTGGCCCAGTTGCTGGCCGGGCACCTGACCAGGGATCTCTTCGCCAAGTGCATCGGCTGGCGGGAGTTCGAGTTTGTCTTCAACGACCTCAACGCCCGCGACGAAGAAACGGAGCTGGCGGTGCAGGTGCAGCTGTTGCAGGCCGGCGTACTGACTGTGAACGAGGTGCGCGCCATGCGCGGGCTGGGACCGCTGGGGCAGGACGGCGCGGTGCAACTGGCGGGCACGGCGGCCGAAGAGCAGGGGCTAGGTCTCTGACCGGATGATCTCGTACCTTGAGTTCATGCTTTCCCAGGTCTCAGAAGCGAGACCTGGGGCCCCCAAGTTGGTACAACTTCAAGCGGTCAGAGACCTTGGGACTTAGGGGCCAGGGACTACTCCCTATGTCCCTCGTCCCTGGAACTCATCTCATCAAGGAGTTTTGAAAGGGCACGGCTTTAGCCGTGCCGGCAAGAGCCGCAAAACTCAAGGGGCTTTAGCCCCTGAGGGACGCAGTGTTCGGCTCCGGCCCATTTATGAGATGACCTCTAGTCCCTAGTCCCTCGTGAAGCGGAGAGCGCATGCGATTGGAAGCGATGGCGGTGAAAATTCCCCACGTGGAAGGGCACCCCAACAAGGTGCCCTTCGTGGGTGTGTTGACAGTGGTGAATGCGGCCAGTGACAAGGCTCCGGCCGGAGCGCGCGGGCACCGCGTGATGTTGATGCGCGAGGCGGCGGAGACGGCATTGCCCTCGCTGCTGGGCATGGCGGTGGACTACCGGCCCGGCTGGGACGGCCACGACGCGCGCCGCAAGATCGGGTTGCTGACCGAGGCCAATCTGGTTGGCCAGAAGCTGGTGGTGCGCGGCTACCTCTACGCACGCGATTTTCCCGAAGTGGCTCAGGCCATCGAGGCCCAGGACCCGGAAGCCATGGGGATGAGCTACGAACTGGCCGATGCCCGCGTCGAGGATATGCGCGCCGATGTATGGAAGCTGACCCGTGTCACCTTTACCGGCGCGGCCATCCTGCTGCGCGAGAAAGCGGCCTACCGGGCTACCAGTTTCCGCATGGCGAGTTAGCGGAGACCGCGGAGTTAGAGCGTTTTCGATGCGAGTGCGAACAACAATTTGGGTGCCCCATCCTTGAATCGTTCTTTGATTCAAGGGTGGGAGAGCATGAATTCAAATCTCCACGGTAAACACTTAACCAGAAAACGCTCTAGCCCGGTTTGCCAGTCGGCAAGCAGGCAAGTTGATCCCTGTTCACTGACAACTGATCACTGACAACTGAAGAAAGGAACGGCATGGAAACGGAAGAGACGGCAATTGCGGAGCGGCTGGAAGCCGCAACGGCCCTGCTGGAGAAGACCCTGAGCGGGCTGGAAGAGAGGACGGTCGCCGGCGAGGTGGAGCGGATTTCGGCCACCGTGGAACAGAGCCGGCGCGAGGCGGAGCTGGCGGAAAAGCTGGTCGCGGCGCAACAGGAGTTGGCCGAACTGAAAGCCGCGGCCGCGCCCGCGGTGCTGAACCCGTTGCGCCGGACAGTACCTGCGGCCACCTCCGAGATGCTGGCCAAGCACGGCGTCGGCGAGGGCCCGGTGGACGTGCGCACCCTGGACGCCGCGCTGGCCGGCCTGAGCCTGGAGCAGCGCATCGCGGTCAAGAGCCAACTGCTGCGGGCCGGAGCAATCGTCTGAAAAAGCAGCTTCCAGCTTCTAGCTAAAAGCTTCTGGACACCCGGCCGGCAGTTCTCTCAGCAGGCCGTGCAGTTGCGACGAGGAATCAATCCAGGCGTCGGTATGAGCCCGGAATGTTCTTTCGAAAACATGCTGATAACACCGCTCGGACAGGAAAGCTGGTAGCTAGAAGCTAGTAGCTAGAAGCTGTACTTCGAGCAACCACTGGCCCCATGGAGGGGCGGAAAGAGCCTATGAACGCGACCTTTGCAGACATCCACGCGGCAGCCGACTTTATCGGGCCGGGCGCTATTGAAGTTCCCTTGTATCAAACCGAAATCTTCGACATCTGCCGGCGTTCCAGCCCCTTCGGGCAGCGCATCAAGCAGGTTCCCGCAACCGGGCACCCCTCGCGCTTCTTTGAGGAGACGGCGCTCCCCAATCCGGGCACGGCCGGCTTCGTCAACCCGCGCAGCATCGTGGCCCCGGTGGTCAGCCCCACGCGCGTCGAGCGCAGCGTGCCGCTCAAGGCCATCGTCTCGCAGATCAACTACAACCTGTTCGACATCGAACTGGGCAACCAGCAGCAGCAGTTCGCCTATCTGCAGGCCAAGGACCTGGTGGACACGGTGAGCGGCGTGATGGTGGCCCACGACGTGGCCCTGTGGAACGGCAACGACACCAGCCTCAGCACCCCGACCACCACCCAGTACATGGGCGCCATTCCGCAGATTGTGGCCGGCGGCCTGACGACCACCATCGGCACCACCGCTTCGATCGTGGACGGGATCAAGTCCGCAGTGGCGCAGATGGTGGCCAGCAACGGCTATCACGTGCGGCCCACAGCCATCTACGCCAACCCCGTGCTGCTTGACCTGATCGACCGGGAGATGAAGACCGAGTTCAACGTGGTGCTCAACACCGACCAGATCACCGGCGGCTTCCGGGTCAAGATGCTGTCCACGCAGGCCGGCGATCTCCCCCTGATCCCCGACTGGAGCCTGAGCTACACCGGCACGCCGGGATCGGGCTCCGCGGTGCTGCCGGCCTACATCGTCACCGAGGACCTGATCGAGTACCACTGGCTCGGCGATCCCACGCCGCGCATCTTCCAGCTTGGCCTGCCCGGCTCGCTGGCTTACCAGTACGTCGCCGTCAAGTTTGGCGCCGTGGTGGTGAAGGGCGCCAACTACGCCCACTACCAGGTCCTGGTGGACCGGTAAGCGAAAGGCAGGGAGTAGGGAGCAGGGAAGAGGGAACGGAAACAAGAACGGAATCGAACAGGATTCTGCGTGCTGTCTTCTCGCCCTGCCTGGTACTCCCTACTCCCTATTCCCCGTTTCTTGAAAGGAAAAGGCATGGCATATCTGCAGCCAGCGGATTACCCGAACTATGGCTTGCCGGCGGGCACCACGGCGGACTGGATCACCGCCGCCACGGCTCTGATCAACAGCTACTGCAGGCGGCCGGACCTGAACGTGATCCAGTACACCGAGCGCTTGCGCCTCACCGCCGGCGCGCAGGCGGTACGGTTGAGTTATCTGCCCCTGGCCTCGCTGGGGACGGCTACCACGCCCATCGTCAGCATCGAGGGCCGTTACGCCAAACCCAGGCGCGGAGAGGTTCTGGACCAGCCGCTGTTTGAGATCGTCTGGGCCTTTTCGCTGCCCGGCCAGTGGACCGCCATCGATCCCAATTCCGTGGACTATGACCCCAACACCGGCGAACTGACTTTGCCCTGGAATGTGCTGGGACTGCCCTACAACGAAGTCACGGTTACGTATACGGCGGGCCTGGCAGCCATAGGCGACGACGTGAAAACGGCTTGCGCGCAGATCGTGCGCAATGCCCAGGCGACGCCCGCGCTCAACGCCAGCAAGACCAGGATGGACACGATGCAGATGCAGTATTTCTCAAGTTCGCTGGTGGACGAAACCGTGCAGGCATGGCTGCGCCCCTACGTAGCGAACAGGCTGGGGTGAGCGATGAGCGATACCGCGTCGCGCAACCCGGTGGGAGCGCCGCAGATGCTGGCCGATGCCTTGCTGCGAAGCCTGGCCGGAACCACGGCCCTTCTGCGCGTGACGGCCACAAGTACCGACACGAATATGTCCGAGGTGGGGCTGGTCTCCACTGCCTTTGCCGAGGTGGTGGTGAGCCCGGCGGCCATGCGCAAGCTGCGCCCAACCTGGCAGGAAAGCGGCGAGTCGAAGTGGGAACTCCTGGTGTCGGCCACCAGCGTCGAGCAGCAGGTGAGCGCGCTCGATCTGTCTTCCGCCCAGTCTCTCTTTGCTATGACGCTGGCAGTTACAGTGGCCGGGCAGGATTACCTGATCGAGTCCATCGCTTCCAACGAAGCCTTCGGCCAGGTGTATCTCTACCGCCTCCTGTTGCGCGAAGCCCAGCAGCAAGCGGTGTAGTGGCCTTCAGCCTCTAGTTCTCTGACCGTTTGAAGTTGTACCAATGCTGGGTGCCCCAGGTCCCGATTTTGGGACCTGGGAAAGCACGGATTCAATGGTGCGAAACCGTCCGGTCAGAGACCTGGCTCGTAGCTTCCAGCTCTGAACAAAAAGCCGGATGCCGCACAAAAGCTCCGTGCCCCATCCTTGCGACCTTTCTTTGTCGCAAGGGTGGGAAGCCCATGCACTCAACCGGCCCCGTTCATCAGGAGTTCTCCTCCATGCAAAATGCGAAAGACTCGTTTTATATGGCGCTGCGCGCGCGCTTGACGGCGATCAATCCGCAACGCACCATCCTGCTGCGCGGTGCGGTGCGGCCGGGAATCCTGGTGGAGGAAGCGGAGGCGCCCTTCAGCCAGCTTCCCGGCGACGTCTTTGTGCTGCGCTGGCTGGGTCTGGGCGTCGACCTCAATCTCGATTCCACCATGGCGGCGGCGGAGTGCGAAATCGTCTATCAGACCGCGGGCACGCAGAGTTTTGGCGGCCTGGATCGCGGACGGTCGCTGTGCGCCATGGACGAGGAGTTGGTGGCGATGCTGCAGCCCTTCTACACGCCCAAGCTTGTTTACACGGCCACGCCGCCCGCGGCCCTGCTCACCCAGGTCTTCTGGGACGAGCCGGTCCTGGGGCCAATCCAGGTCCAGCGCGATCGCATCGGCCGCTCCGCAAAAGTGATGGTCTACAGCTACCAGGAGCAGGGGGAGTAAATGGCGGCAAATTCGTTTTCGGCTCCAGCGCCCATGGCGCGGCGGGTGCGCGCGTATTTTGCGCCGGTCAACCGCGCGGCGCAGACGCCGGTACTCTTCGATCCAGCGCAACAGGGCGGCTTCAGCCTGGACGCCCCGCCGGCTCCTTGGATCGGCCTGGGGTGGATTCAGGAATTCGTGCGCACGCCTGGCAGCAGAACCGCGCCGGTGCTGACCGGCATTCCGGCCGCGCCGCTCGATCAGGTCCGTGAAACCCTCGCTGCCCAGGTGAGCTGCCAGTTCCTCAGTTGGACCAAGCTCACCATGGCGCTGGCTACCGGCTCGCAGCATATGAATCTGTTGGCTCCCGCCATTGGGTCGACCCCGGCGGCTCATGGAGCCCAGGCCTCTGCAGCGATAAGCCTGCAAAGCGGTTCGTCGGCCACCTCCATCGTGCTGGCCTCTCAGGATGCGGCAAAATTCACGCCCGGCTCAGTCGTCGCGCTGGACACGGACAACACCGGCCAGACCGGCTTTGTGGGCGCGCCCATCGCCGGCGCGTATCTGCGCCAGCCGCTGGCGGATGTGGACTATATCCGCCGCGTCACCTTCAACGTAGCCCTGGTCTCTCAGGTCAACTCCGCAGGCCTCATCCTGGCCGAGCCGCTACCCGGCGGCGCTCCGCAGTCAGGCGCCAAGCTGCAAGCGGTTACCGGATTTGTCGATCGCGAAGGCGGCAGCTTCTATCAGGAGTGGTCGGCCCTCTTTGTCATGCAGGGCAGTCAGGGAGAGCGTATCTTCTTCCACTATCCGCGCCTGCAAACCATGACCGGCGCGGAAGAAACCTCCCTCCCGATGGACCCCAGGCAGAAGAGTGGCCTGGGGCGGGTGCTGCTCAAAGGCCAATTCCTTGCGCTGCCGGTAACCGATCCGCTCGATGGGGAACGCGTGCTTTGCTACCGCAGCTTCCTGCCCGCGCCCAATGCGCTGGTGTAAGCAAGCCAGCAATCTGGCCACTGGCCGCTTGAAGTTGAATCAACCCTGGGTGCCCCAGGTCCCGATTTTGGGACCTGGGAAAGCACGATCCAAGGGCGGAAATCACGCGGTCAGAGACGTAGTTCGATTCAGAGCGCAGCGAAGTCAAAGGATCACAACCTCTCCCAAGTCAGAGAGTCACAATGAAAATCACCATCCAGGGTCAGGACTACACGGCCGCGTTCGACGCTGCGCAGCCGTTGACAATCGAGCGCAAGCTGAACGAGCCCTCCATGTGCCGTCTTTGGCTGAGCCTGCCGGCCGGCAGCAGCCTGGCCATTCCCTCCCGCAATCAATCCATGGCAGTAACAGGCGATGACAGCACGCCTTACTTCACCGGTTACATCGCGGTAACTCCGCTGCCGGAGTACGCCGGTCTGGCCATGGAAGGGCCGTGCTACCGGATCGCCGTCCAGGCCCTGAGCGACGAACTCCTCCTGGACCAGGTGCTCATGCCGCCCAGCACGGGCGCAGCGGGCGTCTCTGCCGGGGCGCTGATGACCGCTTTGGTAGCGCACACCGGAGCCTCGGCGCTGTCCACCCAGGGGCTTTCGCTCGGTGCTGCGGTCGGCAGCTTCGTCCCCGACCCCGGCGCGTCCTTCAGCAAGAGCGCGGGCCAGGTGGCCAGCCAGGCGCGCGCCGCCTATCGCGCGGTCAATGGGGCATTGTCGCTCACGTCCGTGCCGGGCACAGTGCATCCGCTCAACGAAACCGACGGCAGCTTGACTCTGGCCAATCTCGCCTTCACCGCCAGCGTCAGGCGCGCCCTGGCCAACGATGTCACCGTCTGCGGCGAGCACGAGCCGGTGGCCTATGTCACCGAGTACTTTCTCGGCGACGGTGTGACCACCCAGTTCTATCTGGCCGCCGACCCGTTCTTCCCGGCCGCGTCCAGGTCCGCCATCATCCACGAGCTTTTCAACGAGAGCGCCATCGACCCGCGCCTGTGGGGCAACCCCGGCGGGTACGGCTATCTCTCCCTGGGCGCTGGCGGGCTGGTGATGAACGGCGGCAATGGATTCGACGGCCAGACGCTGCTCACCTGGATTGATCCGGTGGAGATGGGCGGAACCCTGTTGCTCGAGGCCGCGGGTGTCACGCTTTCCCCCGGCAGCACCGGGGTTCTATCCGGCTTCTTCGTCGGCCTGGAGACCCAGGCCGCCTGCACCGCGGGATTCAAGGCCACCGCCCAACAGGGCACCGGCGCCGTTACCTTGCAGCCCATCATCGAGGGCTCGCCCGCGGGGATAACGTATGCAATCAATCCCGCCAACCAGTACACGCTGCGCACCAGGGTCCATTGCGTCGAGAATCAGCGCGAGTTATCTGTCTATCGCTCCTGCGGAGACAGCGGAGCCATTGCCAGCGGCGGCCAGTCCAACGTGAGTGCCGCAAAGTTGCAGATGGAGATTCAGGAGTTTGTCAACGGCGTGGCCGGCATGCCGGTTACGCTCTATGACGGCGCGGTGGCCAGCCTGCCCGCCACCTGCATGGTGGTGGCGGCCAGCAGCATCAACCTCATCGGCGCCATGCGCTCCATCAGTCTCACCAATCTGGGATCGGGCTGGGTGGTCAGCACACCCCCGGCCGGCGGCCCGTATACGCGCCGCCTGGGCACGCTGGCCGAGGCCGCCGAGTGCCACCTGGAGCGCACCGGCAAGCTGGTCTTCTATACCGGATTTGCGCCCCTTGCTGGCGAACAGATTGCGGTCAACTATCGCACCGTGGGCAGATCCGTGGGACGCGCCGTCAACGCGGCCAGTCAGCAGTCTCTGGCCCAGGCTGGCATGCCCTCCGAGTCCGCGTGGATTGGCTCGGTCACCAGTCCAGCGGCGCGCAGCTCCGCCGACTGCCGCAATGCTGCTTTGGTTATGGAGCAGGCGGCAGCCGGCGTCAGCGCGCTGTGGAGCGGAACGTACAAGGGGCCCAGAGCCAGCTTTGCCGCCGACGTCTGGCCGGGCGACGCGCTGCTGCTGAATGCCCCTTCCACCAATCTGAACGTCCAGGTCGTCGTGCGCTCCGTCAAGGTGAGTTATAGCGCAAGTTATCCCGATCTGGTCGAATATGTCATCGGCTTTGCCAACGACTGGGCCGACGATCTGGCCATCAAGACCAGCGCCACGGTGCCCGCCGATGCCTGGCTGCCGGCGCCCATTGCGCCCACCGTTCTGGCCAATCTTACGGGCCTCACGGTCACCGCGCTGAATGGAAGCACGTTGACCATCAGCGCCGGCGTTACTCCCCCCACGGGCGGTGGGTTCGAGATTAGGCGGCGGGACTTTGCCTTTATGCCGGGAGAAGATCCGGGACTGGTGGTGCGCGCCACGTTGCCCAACATGACCTTCTCCCGGGAAACCGCCAACGACCGGTTCTATATCCGGATGTACGACGGTTCCACCCCGCCCAACTACTCTGAGTTCTCCAAGGCCCTGTTTATCAACCTGCCGCTGGGCTCGTGAGCTGCGTTGAGTGCTCCCAAACAAAACTGGGTGCCCTACACAAACAAAACTGGGTGCCCTACACAAACAAAACTGGGTGCCCCAGGTCCCGATTTTGGGACCTGGGAAAGCACGAACTCTAGGCCCCGCGCTTTTGTCCTTGCGGCTAGGGTGGGACAGCAGGAATCTCGTATCTCAGAAAAGATGAAACAGCCCAAGCTACTGAAATCCACATGGAGTTCGGCGGATGCGAATGATGAATGAATTCGAGGCGCAGGTGCTGAGCGATTTGTGCGTGCTCAAGGCGCAGATGACCAACCTGGCGGGCGACGGCAACGGCGGACGCATCGCCGACCTGGAGCGGCGCATGGAGCGCCATGAGCAGAACTGGCAGCGCGCCAAGGGCTTTCTGGCCGCAGTCAGCGTTCTCTTTGCGGTGGTCGAAGTGGCCGTAGAAGCCTGGCACCGGCACTGAGCAATCGGCTACGGTCAACTGCTGACCCTTTCCCAAGGTGAATTCTCCGCACAACGCTGTCATCCTGAGCAGCCTCACTCGCCGCTGCAAGTTACGAATGAAATGAACGCCGTGCCTGAAGCCGCACAGAAGATCCGTGCCCCATCCTTGCGACTTTTTCCTGTCGCAAGGGTGGGAAACGACGACACCCAACTGCCTGGGTGCCCCACCTAGGCGCCCTCTGGGCATCGCGTCTCTTTCTTTGCGGCGAGGTTTCTAACCGCATGAAGTTGTACCCACTTGGGTGCCCCCAGGTCTCGCCTCTGAGACCTGGGGAAACATGAACTCAAGGTACGAAATCATCCTGTCAGAGACCTAAGGGTGGGAAACCAGGGATCCCTTTCAGCCCCGTTCAAAGGGAGCGGAGCGCAGCGAAGGTGAAGCACCTGCAATTGCCCTTGTGCTGCAGCGTCTGGCCCTTCATGCAATCGCCCGCCCCACAAGGCGTTTCGTCTTCGGCCTGCACCCAGGACCCTCGTATAATCAGCCTATGAGCGAACATCCACTGGTTGGCATTGTGATGGGCAGCAAGAGCGACTACGAGGTGCTTTTGCCTGCCATTGAGATTTTGCGCGCGCTTGAGATTCCCTGTGAGGCGCGAGTGTTGAGCGCGCATCGCACCCCGGACGAGCTCTTCGAGTACGTCGAAACGGCGCCGTCGCGCGGGGTGCGGGTATTCATCGCCGGAGCCGGCGGCGCGGCTCATCTGGCTGGCGTCATGGCGGCCAAGACGCTGCTTCCCGTGTTGGGCGTGCCGGTGGTGGCTACCCCGCTCAACGGCCTGGATTCGCTGCTTTCCATGGTGCAGATGCCCAAGGGCATTCCCGTGGCTACGCTGGCCATCGGCAAGCCCGGAGCAGCCAATGCCGCGCTCTTCGCGGCCGCCATTCTTGCCCTGAACGACCCGGCGCTCCACGACCGGCTGGCCGCATGGCGCGCCGCTCGCGCCCAGGAAGTGCTCGAGGCGAAGCTGCCCGATTGAGCGCGCCCCCAACCCCTGGCGCAAGAACAGCCACGCCAGGGATGAGGCTCCGCTGAGGGAAGACATTGATCCGTGACAACGTCCCTCAGGACCTGAAGCACCCCATTAACGCCGAACGGCGTCTGGCACGCTACTCGCGCCAAACGCCGTTCAGATCCCGCATCATTCCGTTCTGAAATTATTCTGCAGACCCGCTTGCCTGCCTACTGGTTCTTTTCCCACCGCTTGGGCCGCTTGTTCTGCTGCAAAATCTTCTTGCGCAGGCGCAGCGATTTGGGCGTGACTTCGACGACCTCATCCTCGGCGATGAACTCGATGGCCTGTTCCAGGTTCTGCGCCTTGTAGGGCACCAGGCGGATGGCCTCATCCGCGCTGGAGGCCCGCATGTTGGTCATGTGCTTCTCACGCACCACGTTCACGTCGAGGTCGTTGTCGCGCGAGTGCTCGCCCACGATCATGCCCTCGTACACCTCAACGCCCGCTCCCAGGAACAGGATGCCGCGCTCCTGCAATCCATTCAGCGAATAGGTGGTTGTGATCCCCTGACGATCGGCAATCAGCGCGCCCGTGGGCCGCTGCGGAATCTCGCCCTGGTAGGGGATGTAGCCGTCGAACAGCGCGTTCATCACGATGGTGCCGCGCGTTTCGGTCAGCATTTCGCTGCGCAGGCCGATGATGCCTCGGCTGGGCACGCGGAACTCCATGCGCACGCGGCCTGAGCCGTGATTGTGCATCTTGGTCATTTCGCCCTTGCGCGGTCCCAGCTTTTCAATCACCACGCCGGTATGCTCTTCGGGCACGTCGATGGTCAACCGCTCCACCGGCTCCATGCGCACGCCGTCCACTTCCTTGGTCACGATCTGCGGCCGGCCGGCCATCAGCTCAAAGCCCTCGCGGCGCATCATCTCGATGAGAATGGCCAGTTGCAGCTCGCCCCGTCCCAGCACCTTGAAGCTGTCCGGCGAACCGGTGTCTTCCACCCGGATGCTGACGTTGGTCAGCAGTTCCTTCTCCAGCCGCTCGCGCAGGTTGCGGCTGGTCACATAGGTGCCCTCGCGCCCGGCAAACGGCGAGTTGTTCACGCTGAATTGAATCGCGATGGTCGGCTCGTCGATCACGATCAGCGGCAGTGGCGCCGGGTTCTCCACGCTGGTGATGGTCTCGCCAATGGTGATGCCCTCCACGCCGGCCACGGCGATAATGTCGCCCATGGTGGTCTCCGTGGTCTCGGTCCGCTTCAGGCCGTTGAAGGTGAAGAGCTTGGTGATGCGCGTCTTCATCAACGTTCCGTCGCGCTTGGAGATGATCACGTCGTCGCCGGCGTGCAGCGTGCCCTGAAAGACGCGGCAAACCGCGATGCGGCCAAAATAATCGGAGTAATCCAGATTCGTGACCAGAATCTGCAACGTGCCATCCGGATCGCCGGTAGCCGCCGGGATCGTGGAGACAATGGACTCGAACAACGGCTGCAGATCCACTCCGGGAGTTGCCATATCCGTGGTCGCCGTGCCCGCCTTGGCCACCGCGTACAGAACCGGAAAGTCCAACTGCGACTCATCCGCGTCCAGGTCGATGAAAAGGTCGTAAATTTCGTCCAGCACTTCCTGCGGACGCGCGTCGGGACGATCGATCTTGTTGATCACCACGATGGGCTTGAGCTTGGCCTCCAGGGCCTTGGCCAGCACATAGCGGGTCTGCGGCAGCGGGCCTTCGGCCGCGTCCACCAGCAGCATCACGCCGTCAACCATCTTCAGCGCGCGCTCCACCTCGCCGCCAAAGTCGGCGTGGCCCGGCGTATCCACAATGTTGATCTTGCCGCCTTCAAATTGAATTGCCGTATTCTTGGCCAGAATGGTGATGCCGCGCTCCCGCTCCAGCTCGTTCGAGTCCATCACCCGCTCCGCCACCTGCTCGTTGGCGCGGAAGGTTCCCGACTGCCGCAGCATGGCGTCTACCAGGGTTGTCTTGCCATGGTCCACATGGGCAATGATGGCGATATTACGGATCGTCTGAGTCACAGGGGGGCTTATCCTTCTTTTGGTTCGGCCACAGAGGCCTTGGGGTTGGGGGTGCAAAAAGGGGGGGAAAGGCGGTTCACCACGCAGTGCGGCAACTTCTATTCTACCAGCAATGCAGCCGGCCGGCCCGCTCGGCCCGATAAAGTCCCTGTTCGCGACAGCTGGTCGTCCTGGAGACGCTTTCGTCCGGGATGTGAATCAATTCAGTTCGAATATGTTTAGTCGCGCAGTGCATGATGAGGCTCGAGCCCGCCGTCTCGCCGGAACTGTCCCATTTCTGGACACTACAATGTACAGCGATGACGGCTTACTCAAATCCAAACCTCGTTGATTCCCTCACGCCAGCCCTTGCCGCGCTTACGCCGTCTCAAATTGAATGGGTCGCCGCGGTGATCCGGCAGTTTCATCTGCCCCATGATTTTCGGCGCAATGACAATTCGGATTTCGTCACTCCAACGGTCCTCGACATGTTGGGGGATGCGCTGCGCATTCACCATGCATTCAGCCGGCAGGCTTTGAGCAAGGACCGCTTTGAATTCGCCTTGGAAAGATCGTTGAACCGCGCAGGGATTCGAGCTGAACTTGTTGCGAACAGAACAAATCGCGGCCACGATATAACGATCGAAGGCGTCCCTGTGAGCCTCAAAACTCAAGCCGACGCAAGCATCAAGGACGATTTTCTTCATATCAGCAAGTTCATGGAGTTGGGCAAAGGGGTTTGGGACTTACCGCTGCTCCGGGACATGTTTCTACAGCACATGCATAGTTACGAACGAATCTTCCAGTTCCGTTGTCTTCGGCCGGGACCGTCGCCGTATTTGTACGAATTGGTGGAAATCCCGAAGGCTTTATTATGGGAGAGCGTTGATTCGGAACTGGTGGTCCAGACCCGCAGCCGTCAGACGCCAAAGCCCGGCTATGGCTATGTCAAGGACGTAGATGGAAAGTTGAAGTTTGCGCTCTACTTCGATGGCGGTACGGAACGCAAGTTACAAATCAAGAAGATAAAGAAGGACTTATGCACAGTTCATGCGACATGGCAATTCGAGTCAACGCCCTTTGAGCAGTCTATTCCTGGCTAGGTTCGCGTATTCTTCGCTGATCTCAATACCGGTGCATTGACGTTCAAGCTCGTTGCAGACGACGCCCGTGGTGCCCGATCCAAGAAATGGGTCCAGAACCCTGTCGCCTTTTCTCGATCCAGCGGCCACACAGAGCCGCGCTAGCGATCTCGGATAGACAGCGAAATGCGCGCCCGCATAGGGTTCGGTATTGATATTCCAAACGCTGCGCCTGTTCTTGCGCTTCTTCGTCTTGTCCTGCGCAGGTTCCTGGACAGCCTCATGGTCGTAAAAATACTTTTCGGACCTGGAGAACAGAAAAATGTACTCGTGTGAGCGCGTCGGGCGGTCCTTAACGGATTCGGGCTGGCAGTTCGGCTTATTCCAGATCATGTCGGATCGCAAGTACCATCCGTCGGCCTGCAAAGCAAACGCAACACGCCAAGGCACCCCAATCAGGTCCTTGGGTTTAAGGCCATCGGGCGTAGGCGCCCGGTAGGACATTCCTCGGCCTTTGTTTTTCGCGTCTTCGTCTCGCCAGGTTCTCCCGCCGCTTGTGTAACTGTCGCCAACATTCAGCCACAGCGTTCCGTCTGACGCGAGAGTCCTTCGTACTTCTCTGAAGAGCGATACAAGACTTGCAATGTATGCATTCACATCCATCTCAGCGCCAATCTGTCCCTCGACCCCATAGTCGCGGAGACCCCAATATGGCGGGGAAGTGACTACAGTTTGGAATATCCCGTCAGGAAAACCAAGGAGCACCCGGCTTGCATCGCCAACAACAATTTCACAAAGATTGCGCGGGTTTTCCAGCGGATCAGGCTGGAAATCCTCATCGAACTCCGGGAATAGTTGCAGCACCTTGCCCATAGGGTCATTCTACGTTGAGGGTCGATCACCGGAGAAGATTTTTGGCGAGCGCAACCCGTGCAAGTCCAGTCCGGGAATCCCCTCGTCGGTACGGTTGCGCTCAGGGAATACCTTCCTGCCTTTGCATCCCGGTTTCCCAGGCAGCGCCTGAGCGAGTAAACTTTCCCGCAAATGCAATCTCCCGCCGACTCCCGCTCCGCCTCTCTGTGCCCCCGGCTTCTGCCGCGCCTGGCCCGCCTCGTTCCCGTCCTGCTGGCCGCTGCCTGTGCCTCCGTGCTGCTGGTCGCCGCCCCTCCGCCGCCCGCCGCCAAGGCCAAGGCGGAAAAGCCCCTGCTCATCTACGCCATCGATGTCGAGGGCGGTCAGGCCACGCTGCTGGTGGCCCCCTCCGGCGCATCGCTGCTCATCGATGCCGGCTGGCCCACCGGCGATGCCCGCGACGCCCAGCGCATCCAGGCCGCCATGGTCGATGCCGGAATTGCCAAGATCGACCACCTGCTGGTCACCCACTTCCACCATGACCATGTGGGCGGCGTGCCGGAGCTGGTCAAGCGCGTCCCCATTGGCGAATTCCTCGATCACGGAGTCAATCGCGAGGACTCGCAAATCACCCGCGACGACTATGCCGCCTACCTGGCCGCCGTCGCCGGCAAGCCGCGCCGCATCGTACGTCCCGGCTACAACATCTCCATCCCCGGTCTCAACACCATCGTCCTCACCGCCGACGGCCTCCACATTGCCGCCGTTCCCGGCATCAAGCCCGTGCCCAATCCGCTTTGCGCCGCCGAGCCTGCCTGGCCGGCGGACGACACGGAGAACGCCCGTTCCGTGGGCATCCTGGTCACCTTCGGCAAATTCCGCTTCATCGATCTCGGCGACCTGACCAAGGCCAAGGAGATTGCGCTGGTCTGTCCGGCTAACCCCATCGGCACGGTTGACCTCTATCTCGTCAACCACCACGGCTTCAACCTGTCCAACACGCGCGCATTCGTGGATGCGCTCCATCCCCGCGTAGCCATCATGGACAACGGCGCCCACAAGGCCGGCAGCCCCGAGGCCTGGCAGACCGTCCACGACAGCCCCGGCCTGGAAGACCTGTGGCAGCTCCACACCGCCGAGGACTCCGACGCGGCTCACAACAGCCCCGCCGCCCTCATCGCCAACCCCGCCGGTGTTACCACCGACGGAGCTTTTCTGAAGGTGGCCGCCTCGGCCAACGGCAGCTTCTCCGTCACCAACTCCCGCACCGGCCAGACCAGGGACTATCCGCGCAAATAGGGGCGGGCTTTGGCTGCGAAGCTTCAACAGGTTGAGTCCCATTTGGTCGAGTCCCTGGGGTGCCCCACCCTCGCCGCGTTCTTGTTCTTGCGGCTAGGGTGGGCTGGCAGAGAACTTCCGGTCCCCGTTCTCTGTTCCCTATTCCCTGACCTCCAGGGCAATCGCATGAACGTTCTTTGCTCACGAACCGGGGTCGGTATGCCTTTGGAGTAGGCATGTTTCGGCGCGGCTCCCGGAGGGAGGCCGGCGAGAATAGCCCAGGGCGAAGCCTTGGGGATGCGTTTCAGAGGTAGGAATCCGCCCCGGAGGGGTGGATCGAACCCTGATGAAGACAGGATCGCTGCTCATGCAATTGCCCTGAAGTGAAGTTGCCTTGCACGACGGAACCCAGGCGGCAAACTTTATACTTGAAATGACATGCAAGAATTCCTGCCCGTAAATGAACAGATGGACCTGCTCCAGAAGGGCGCGGCGGAGATTATCCGCGTGAGCGACCTGCGCGAGCGCCTGGAAGAAAGCCGCAAAACCGGACGCCCGCTGCGCATCAAAGCCGGCTTTGACCCCACCTCGCCCGACCTGCACCTGGGGCACACCGTGCTCATGCGCAAGTTGCGCCATTTTCAACAGCTGGGGCACAAGGTCATCTTTCTGGTGGGCGACTTTACAGCGCTGATCGGCGACCCCACCGGTCGCAACGTCACCCGCAAGCCGCTGACTGTGGAACAGATCAACGAGAATGCCCAGACCTACCTCGCGCAGGCCTTCAAAATCCTGGACAAGAGCGCGACCGAGATCCGCTACAACTCCGAGTGGCTGGGCAAGCTGGGCTACGAGCAGACCATCCGGCTGACGGCGCACTTTACCGTCTCGCAGATGCTGGAGCGGGACGACTTTCACAAGCGTTACGAGGCCGAGCTGCCCATCAGCCTGCACGAGTTCCTGTACCCGGTGATGCAGGGCTATGACTCGGTGGCCCTGGAGTGCGACGTGGAGCTGGGCGGGACGGACCAGAAATTCAATCTGCTGTGCGGGCGGGAGCTGCAACGCCACTACGGCCAGAAGCCGCAAATTGTGCTGATGACGCCGATTCTTGAGGGCCTGGACGGCGTGCAGAAGATGTCCAAGTCGCTGGGCAACGCCATCGGCATCAACGAGCCGCCCGCCGAGATGTACGGCAAGCTGATGAGCATCAACGACGGGCTGATGTGGACGTACTGGGTCTTCCTCACCGACTTGAAGCAGTCGGAAGTGGATGCGCTCAGGGCCGAAGTGGCCGCCGGTGCGTTGCACCCCATGGAAGTGAAGAAGCGCCTGGCGCGGACCATCACCGCCGGCTTCCACGGCGAGGAAGCGGCCGAGAGCGCCGGTGAGAATTGGGCGAGGATGTTCCAGCAGAAAGAGACAGCGGAGGACCTCGAAGAAGTTCCGATCTCTTTTGCCGATGTGGCAGGATCAGAGCCGAATCAGATTCGCCTGCCCAAGCTGTTGGTGCAGATGGGGCTGGCTGCTTCTGGCGCAGAGGCCAATCGCAAGATTGCCGAGAAGGCTGTGAAGCTGGACGGAGAAGCGGCCGTGGGCGCTCTTCTTTCCGTTGCTGCGCTGCCAGCGCGCATCGTCGTTCGGCTGGGCAAGCGGGCCAAGGTTGCGGTGATCGCGTAAATTGGCACATTGTAAATAGCCATTTGGCGTATACTGGGAATGGAGGTGAGCCATGGCGACCCATTCCGTACACGACGTGCTGGGCGGGGAAGTGGTTCTCGGCAGGCCGATGAGCAAAGGCGGTGCATTGGCCGAGCTGGTGCGCGAGGGGCTCCCGGTAAAGGCTCTCTTCCTGCTGGCCGAGCGGCTGGACCTGCGCCAGGCGGAAATCTCCGAAAAACTTGGCATTCCCCAGCGCACACTCACCCGGCGGCTCATGCAGCACTCCAAACTGACGGCGGCTGAATCTGACCGTACCGTGCGGCTGGCGCAGGTCTACTCGACGGCGGCGGAAACGCTGGGCGACGGGGATAAGGCGGCACAGTGGCTCAAGACTCCGAATCGCGCCCTGCGCGGGGGCCGTCCGCTGGACCAGTTGGACACCGACCCCGGCGTCCGCGAAGTCGAGGATGTGCTGGGCCGCATCGCCTACGGCGTTTATAGCTAATGCGGATTTGGCGCATTTGCAAGGCTCGCTATGCCTACGAGGCGTTTTCCGGCATGGGAGCGCGGCGTTTCGGCGGGCGGTGGAATACGCCGGGCGTGCCGATGGTCTATGCGTCCACTTCGCTGGCGCTGGCGGCTATCGAGCTATTCGTTCACCTGGAACCGAATTTGCAGCCGGACGATCTGGTTTCGATTGCGGCCACGCTGCCCGCGGGAGAGCCTGCGCAGCGCCTGGGAGTGGATCAGTTGCCGCCGGGCTGGTGGACGGACGATTTCGACCCGTTGCGGGCCATCGGAGACAAGTGGATTCGCGAGAAAAGCTCGCTGGCTGTCGAGGTTCCGTCAGCGGCGCTGCGCGTGGAGTGGAATGTGCTGGTGAATCCCCTGCATCCGGCAATTGCGGAGATCAAGGTCGAAGAGCCGCAGCCATTTCATTTCGACGCGCGGATGTTTCGGTGAGTCGGAGAATGGAGCTTAGTGGTTTCCCAGGCCCGAAAATCCGGACCTTGGGATCCGCACATTCTGAGTGAACTGATAGCCCCCGGACCCGGGCCACCCGCCTGGCTGGATTGCCGGCGCGGCTGGTGGTACGGCTGGGCAAGCGGGCCAAGGTTGCGGTGATCGCGTAGGTTCGTACTTTCCCAGGTCTCAAAAACGAGGGCCGGGGCACCCGGCCTACCCCTCCGTCTCCATATCCGGCTCGCTCCACAGAATGATGGTCTGGGGCAGGCTCCAGATGGTCAGGGTGAGCAGAAAAAAGAAGAACGGGCCTGCCTGACTGAGCCATTCAGTATGGAAGAACCCGATCAGCCCGTAGAGCGCAAAGAGCAGCAGGGCCAACCAGCGGGTGAGCGTATAGGCCAGGAAGTGCACGCGGTCGCGTTCAAACGTTTCCCTCTCGTCCAGCGAGGTGTTCTGCTGAATGGCCGGGGAATCGGCAGTTTTGAACAAGGACTGCGGGTTGCCGCGCTCCAGCAGCGGGACCCAGTGGACGCCGCGAAAGGGCTTGACGACGCCTCCGGCGCGGATGCCGCCCAACAGAGCGGTAAGGAAAAAGAGAAACTGAATGGCGAACAGAACACTCCTGTCGTCAAATCCGTGGCGGGCCTGGTGGCGCAGGAATGCATAACAGGCTGCGACAAGAAAGCACCCATATGCGGTCACGAGCGCTCGTCTTGAGCTGCGCCGCGCAACGGAGAATCCGAGTATCTTATTCGTGGCAATCATGGCTTTCCTCTGGAGGTTGAGGCGGGGCCGGGTGCCTCAGGTCCGGGTTTTCGGACCTGGAAGACTGTTCAGCGTCCAGAATCGATTACACGCCCAGCGCAAACTTCCGCCCCGCCTCCAGCAGTTTGGCTACAGACTCCTTCGAGCAGGATTCGGTGTAGATGCGCAGCAGCGGCTCGGTGCCGCTGGCGCGCAGCAGAATCCACGTCTCCGCGGCGTTGGGCTTGGCAGCGGCCTCGGGGTTGTCCAGGTAGAACTTCACGCCGTCCAGGGTCTCCTGGCGCAGGACCGGCATACCCGCAAACGCCGGATCGCCGGGCTGCAATGCGCGGGCCCTTGCGATGGCGGCGTTCTTGATCTCGTCCGGGATGGTCAGGTCGATGCGGTCGTACTGGTGCTCGCCGTACTCGGCTTGCAGGTCGGCGACCAGTTGGCCGAGCGTCTTGCCTTCCTCGGCCATTACGTTGGCCAGCAGCAGCGCGTTGAGCAGGCCGTCGCGCTCCGGCAGGTGACGCTGGAAACCGATGCCGCCCGACTCCTCGCCGCCCATCAGAATCTCGCGCTCCAGCATGTAGTCGCAGACAAACTTGAAGCCGATGCCATGCTCGATCAGCTCGCGGCCGTGCTTCTTGCAGATGCGGTCCAGCATCTTGGTGGTGTTGAAGGCGCGGGTCACGGCGCCGGGCCAGTTCTTGCGCTTGAGCACCCAACTGAGCAGGACGGAGAAGATCTTGTGCGGGTCGACGAAGTTGCCATGCTCATCGGTCGCGCCAATGCGGTCGGCGTCGCCGTCCGTGCACAGGCCGGCCTGGCAGCCGTTGGCCACCGTCGCCTCGCCCAGGGCGCGGATATGTGGCTCGATGGGCTCGGGGTTGATGCCGGGGAAGAGCGGATCGGGGTTGGAGCGAATCTGCACGTGATCCACGCCGATGCGGGTGAAAATGTCGGAGATGTAGGTCAGGCCAGCGCCGTACATGGAGTCAATGGCGAACTTCTTGCCGGAGCGGGCGATGAGGTCGAGGTCGGCAAAGCTCTCGATAGCCTGGAGGTAGGGCGGCAGGAAATCGACTTCTTGGATGGGGGCTGGCTCGGACGGACGGGCCACGGGCTGGCCCAGGTAGGACTCGATTTCGGCGATGATGGAGGGCTTGCCGGAGCCGCCGTACCAGGCCTTGTATTTGACGCCGTTCCACTGCGCCGGATTGTGCGAAGAGGTAATCATGATGCCGCCGGCGGCTTTGCGCTCGCGGACGGCGTAGCTGAGGGCCGGGGTGGGGGTGATGCGGTCGGCCAGCAGCACCGGAATGCCGGTGGCGGCCACCACCTCGGCACAAGTGCGGGCGAAGGCCTTGGAGCCGAAGCGGGTGTCGTAGCCGATGCACAGGCCCTTGGTGGGGTCTTCCTTGGCGTGCACATAGGCGGCGATGGCTTCGGCGGCGATGCGCACGTTGGCGAAGGTAAAGTCGTCGGCGATGACCGCCCGCCAGCCGTCGGTGCCGAACCTGATTTGAGGATGAGACATGATTAGGTTCTTGTTCCCCCTGGAAACTAGGGTAAAGGATGGCGGAATCCCAGGTCTCAGAATCGAATCCTCACCCCAGCGACAAAGACCTGTCGCTGCGGATCCCGAGACATGGGGTGCCCAGCGAGTGGGGGCCATCCGGCCCACACGTTCCCAGGCGCCAAAAGTCTAGATCAGGTCGATGCGGCCGGTGAGCCCCAGCTCCTTCACGATCTTGCCCACATCCTGGGAGCGGTCGCGATGGACGATCAGCAGGGCGTCGTCGGTGTCGACAATTACCAGATTTTCCACCCCCACCAGGGCAACGAACTTGTTGGGGCTGTAAATGTAGTTATTGCCGGCGTCGATGGCCATATGGCCTTCGGTTTCAGTCACATTGCCTTCGCTGTCGCCGTGCAGCCGGGTCTCAAGCTGATACTCGTAGAGCGAGGCCCAGGAGCCGAGGTCGTTCCAACTGAATTCGGCGGGGAGGCAATAGAGGTTGGAGAGGTGCTCACCCTTGGCCGAGCGCGGCTCCAGAACCGCATAGTCCACGGAGATGTTCTCGCACTTGGGATAGAGGGAGTGGAATACCTGCTCGAACTGGGGCGTGCCGTAAGCGGCGGCAATGCCCTCCAGCAGCGGAGCGGTCTCTGGCAGGTGCTCGCGGATGGCATTGGCCAGGGTGCGCGCGGACCACAGGAAGATGCCGGAGTTCCAGTAGTAGTTGCCGGCGGCAATGAACTCCTCGGCCCGGTTCTGATTGGGCTTTTCGATGAAGCGCCGCACATGGAGGGCGGTATCGTCCTTCGTGTAATCGCCTGTCTCGATGTAGCCGTAGCCGGTTTCGGGGCGGGTGGGTTCAATGCCCAGCACCACGATGTTGTCTCCGACGGCGGCCAGGGCGATGCCCTTTTGCAGTGCTTTGAGGAAACGGGGCTCGTCGGAGATGACGTGGTCGGAGGGAAACACACCCAGCACGGCGTCGGGATTTTCCCGTTCGACGAGAAAAGCGGCCAGACCGCAGGCCGGGGCGGTGTTGCGGGCCACGGGTTCCTGCACAATGTGCCCGGCAGGCACGCCCGCCAACTGCTCGGCGATCTCGTGGGCCTGATGCTCGTTGGTGATGACCCAGGTTTTGTCCAGGCCGGCCAGCGGTTTGAGCCGCTCGACTGTCTGCTGGATCATGGAGCGTTCGCCGTCCAGTGCCAGAACCTGCTTGGCACGCGCGCGGCGGGAACGGGGCCAGAAGCGCGTACCACTGCCTCCGGCAAGAATCACAGGGCGAAAATCGATTGAGTTCGACATCGAAGAGACATCCTACTCGACCAACACTAGGTTTGCACAGTGATACGCGATACTTTTTGCCAGGAAGGGCGCGGAGCCGCGCGCCCTCTGGCGATGGAGGAATTCCACGTACTGTAATGCGGGATCGGCCGCGGGGCCGGTTGCTCAAAAAAGCCGCGCTACTTCAACTGAGTGAGGAACTCTCCCATGCGGCGGGTACCCTCATCGATGCTCTGGCGGGTGACCGGATAGGAGATGCGGATGTGCTCTGCGGTGCCGAAGGCCTCGCCGGGCACAGTGACCACATGGGCCTCATGGAGCAGGCGGGTGGCCAGTTCGGTGGCGGTTTTGATGCCGCCCTTGCCCAGGAAGGCGGAGATGTTCGGATAAACGTAGAACGCGCCCTCCGGCTTGGTGCAGGTGATGCCGGGAATCTCGGCCAGCTTGGCCAGCATGTAGTCGCGCAGGCCGATGAACTCGGCGCGGAACTCGGCCACGCAATCCTGCGGGCCGGCCAGGGCGGCGATGGCCGCTTTCTGGACAAAGCTGGTGGCGTTGGAGGTGGACTGCGACTGGAGCTTGCTGAGGTTGGCGACTACTTTCTTGGAAGCCAGGGCGAAGCCGGCGCGCCAGCCGGTCATGGCATAGGTCTTGGAGAGCGAGCCGAGCACCACGATGTGCTCCTTGGCCCAGGTGAAGGAGCCCCCGGAAACCGCCTTGCCGGCATAGTTGAGATAGACGTAGCACTCGTCCAGGAGCAGGAAGATGCCGCGCTCGTGGGCCAGGTGGACAATGCGCTCCAGGTCCTCGGCGCTGACCACCGAACCGGCCGGGTTCGAGGGCGAGTTGAGAATGATGGCCTTGGTCCTGGGCGTGATGGCCTTCTCGATGGCGTCGGCTGTGATGCGGAAGCTCTCCGCCTCGCTGGTCTCAAGGAAGACGACCTTGCCGCCGGCATACTGGATGATGTCTTTGAAGCTGACCCAGTAGGGCACGGGCAGGATGACTTCGTCGCCATGGTCCACCAGCACCTGGATGGTGTTGAAAAGGGCCAGCTTGCCGCCTGTGGTGAAGATGGCCTCGTCCAGGCCGTAGTCCGACGCGAAGTCAGTGGCGTGGCGCTCGACGATGGCCTTGCGCACGTCGGGGATGCCGGGAACGACCGTGTAGCGGGTGAAGTTGGCTTCCAGGGCGGCGATGGCCGCGTCCTTGATGTGCCGGGGGGTGGGGAAATGCGGCTCGCCGGCCCCAAAATCCACCAGGTTTGCGCCCTGGGCACGCAGCTTGGCGGCCTCGGCGGCTACGGCCATGGTGGCGGAGACTTCGATCCGGCCGATGCGATCGGCAAAGACTTTGGAGGGGGTGGCAACGCTCATAGTGCCTCTATCTTTACAGATTTCGGGGCAACCGCAAAGCGTTCATATGACCCAGGCCTCGATTCCGAGGGCTGGAAAAACCGCCGGGCGCCCCACCCTCGCCGCGTTTCTGTTCTTGCGGCTAGGGTGGGCTGGCACGATGCCGCTTTCCATCAGCAGTGAAGCCCCTGCCTAGCTGTTGTTGATGCGCCCGCGCATGCGGCGCAGCACGTTGGGCGGCACCAGACCGGAGACATCGCCGCCAAAGCGGAAAACTTCCTTCAACATGCGCGAACTGACAAAGGAGTAGCGGCCGGCCGGCTGGAGGAAAACGGTCTCAATCTCCGGGGCCAGACGCCGGTTCATCAGAGCCATCTGGAACTCATACTCGTAGTCGGAGATGGCGCGGATGCCGCGCAGGACCGCCGAGGCGCCCTGCTGACGCGCAAAGTCCACCATGAGGCCGTCGAACTTGGCGATGGAGACGTTGGTCAACGAACTGGTGGACTCCTGGAGCATCTCCACGCGCTCCTCGACCGTAAACAGCGGATTCTTGCCGGGGTTGTTGAGGACGGCCACTACCAGGTGCCCAAAGAGCTTGGACCCGCGCTGGATCAGGTCGACATGACCGTTGGTCGGCGGGTCAAAGGTGCCGGGAAAGAGGGCCTTCACATCCATGGGGATCGCTCTATGCGGATTCTAGCAGCGGAAGTTGCGGAAGATTCCCCTTTGCGAGACGAAACTGGGGCTCCGCCTCCAGAATTGCGAGTCCAGCCCCAGAGCATCGCCCCAACGCGAAACTGGTTACGCCACTCCGCGAAGAAGAAGGAGTTGCGTAGAAGCTATCAGGCGGCAGTCCAGAAGGCTTCTCCTGTACGGCTCAGCAGATAGGCTCGAATGTCGCGAGGCCAGTGCTGAATTCGCTGTTCAAAAGCGGGGCGATCCACGGCATAGAGCGCGCGAGATGCCGCCTCGTAGCCGGGCAGGTTTCCGGCCATCGCCGACATGAAACGGCCCAGAGCCTCCCTTGCCAGGCGCGACTGCGGCTCTCCTGCTTCCTGCTTTCTGGCCTCGTCGACCAGGCGTCGCAGCGCCGCCGATGCTCCATTGGGTTGCTCTTCGAGCCATTCCCAGTGGCGAGGCAGCAGCGAGATCTCGCGCGAGATAACCCCCAGCCGGGGACGGCCTGGACCCGGCTTGGAGGGTGCAGGAAGCGCACGCGCCAAAACCTGGTTCAGCGTGCCGCGCAGGTCGAAATCAACCTGGCGCCCGCTCCAATCCTCGAAGATGAGGATCAGCGTGCCCGCGTCCCGGTCAAACTCCGCCTTGACGCCTGCAAGCATCTTTTCGATGGCCCCGGAGGCGATCAAGGTCTCGCCAACAAATGCAGAGTAGGTGCGCTCTTGTTCCATAGATCGAATATTACCCGTGTAATATTCGCCCGTCAATAACATCCGGGTAAAAATATCAGAGAGCTCAATCCACACAGCTTGAGCCCAGGTTATCGACTTCGGATGCGACAATGAAAAAAGCGGCTGCCCGCAGGCAGCCGCCTTTTCGACTTCAGAATCCGAACAGCTTATCCCTTGCGGGGTTTGACGGCTTCCTTGGCCGCAGTGGGGCCGGCTACGGGAACCTCAGGGACATCGACCATGGCCACGCCGCCGATGTTCAGCTTCTTGCGCAGTTCGGCGTCCATTTTGCCGAAAAGCTCCCTGTTTTCCTTGAGGAAGGTGCGGGTATTCTCGCGGCCCTGGCCGATGCGCTCGCCAGCGTAGCTGTACCAGGCGCCGGACTTCTCCACGATGTTGTTGGCCACGGCCTGGTCGAGCACGTCGCCCTCCTTGCTGATTCCCTCGCCGTAGAGAATGTCGAACTCCGCCTCGCGGAAAGGAGCGGCCACCTTGTTCTTGACGATCTTGACCTTGGTGCGGTTGCCGGTGACCGCGTCACCGTCCTTGATGGCGGCGATGCGGCGGATGTCGACGCGGACCGAGGAGTAGAACTTGAGCGCCCGGCCGCCGGTGGTGGTTTCCGGGTTGCCGAACATGACGCCGATCTTCTCGCGGATCTGGTTGATGAAGATGAGCGCGGTGCGCGACTTGGAGACCGTGCCGGTGAGCTTGCGCAGGGCCTGGGACATGAGGCGGGCCTGCAGGCCGACGTGGGAGTCGCCCATTTCGCCGTCCAGTTCGGCCTGGGGCACCAGCGCCGCCACCGAGTCCACCACCAGCACGTCGACAGCGCCGGAACGCACCAGGGCTTCGGTGATCTCCAGGGCCTGCTCGCCGCTATCGGGCTGCGAAACCAGCAGGTTGTCGATGTCCACGCCCAACTTGCGGGCATAGGCGGGGTCCAGGGCGTGCTCGGCGTCAACAAAGGCCGCCAGGCCGCCCAGCTTTTGGGCCTCGGCAATGATCTGCAAACAGATGGTGGTCTTGCCGGAGGACTCCGGACCGAAGACCTCGACCACGCGGCCGCGCGGAATGCCACCTACGCCCAGGGCAGCGTCAAAGCTGATGGAGCCGGTGGAGATAACGGCAATCGGCACCAGGGCCTCTTTGGATCCCAGGCGCACGATCGATCCTTTGCCAAACTGTTTTTCGATCTGTGCAAGGGCAAGTTCTACGGCTTTGGCGCGGTCATCGGCAATTGCCATTGGGAGGGCTCCTCAGGGTGCTCGCCCGGCGTAACTGCTGCATTTTTCACAGCAAACGGCGCGGCGGCTGGAATTGGATTTCGATGGGATTGTAGCAGGGCTGGAGAAACAATAACAGGAAAAAATGGCGAAGAAACGGTGAAGCAAGGCGCGCTGCGTTTGGCGCGACCGTTCAAACGGTGTAAGCGCCGATGCGCATCTCGCTGCTGGTCAGCTCGTCGCAGGCGCGATCCAGGGTTTCGTACTCCTGGTCGTGGTCCTTGCGGAAGGCGCGGAAGGCGTCTTCGCTGGCCCAGCGGTCGATGGTGAGGTAGTTGCCGGGGATGTAGGCGTCGCGCAACAGCTCGGTTCCCCGGTACTCCGGCGAGGAGCGGAAGAGCCCGGCCCAGGCGCCCTCCGGCCCGTAGGCGGCTTCAAAACGGGCGACCTTCTCTTCGGCAATCTCGAACTGCCAGACGACAACAAACATACGCGGCCCCAATTCTGTCCTTATGGTAGCGCAGGAAAATCAGGCGCGGGAAAAGTTCCCGCGCCCGATTGATTTGGCCCTGAAGGAATGGATCGTACGGCCCACCGTGGCCGCAAAAACAAAAGCGCGGTGCCCGCAGGGCGCCCAGGCGGGGCACCCAACTCATTCGGCATCTTGCGGTCCCAGGTCCCAAAAGCGAGACCTGGAGAACCCGGCTTCAATTCAGTTTTTGGCGGCGGGTCCGCCGTGCATCAGAGTTTGGTAGCGGCGGGCGTACTCGGCCTTGTAGTCTTCAACGGCCCGGGCGTAGCTCATGTGTGGCGCATCGGGTTTTACCGTCCAGTGCAGGAGAAGCTCCTTGGTGGCGGGCGAGATGGCCAAAGCTCCGTTGACGGGCTGAATGGGTTTGCCGTCGGCGCTGGCGGACTGGAGATCGACGAACCAGGGAAGGTGGACGACGATCTGCTTGGGCGCGGCGGTGAAGGCCGGGTTGAGGTGGAGGACGGCTTCCTGGTCCGAGGGCTGATCGAGGCTGAAGGCCATGACCCCGAAGTTAGTGGGAGCCTCGCTGACAGAGATAGTTTTGCCCTTGCCGATCCACTCCGGGGAAACGACGGAGAGCAGGTGGAGCTGGCCGGGCTCTTCGCGGACCAACATGGTGCGCAGCAAGGTGCGGTACTCGGCGGCGAACCAGCCGTGCGGGGCCAGGTTGTCCTGGAAGTTGCGGTCGCCCCAGGGGAGGATGGCGAATTCGAAGCCGGCGTGGGTGGAGCTGGTGTGGAGAAGCAGGGAGTAGAGCTCCTTGACCGCTTGTTCCTGATCGCCGCGGATGGCCTCGGTCATGGTGTTCTTGATGGTGAGGTAGTGGTGCAGGAACTCGCCGTCGGCATAGGTCATGATGCCCTCGGCGTACTTGGCCTGGGTGGCTTTGAGGGTCGCGGTTACGCGGGGATCGTGGGGGGCGAGTGTGGGCTCGGGAACCACGGCGAGCAGGTTGCCCCAGTCGTAGCCGCCCTTCTGCCCGTCGAGTGCGGGAGGAATGTAGCCGTCATCGGCGCTGGTGCGTTGGTCGAGCACCTTGAAGAAAGCCGCGCGGTAGCTGTCGTATTCGGTCTGCCAGCTCTTGGCCAGGTCGGGGTGGCCGGTTTCATTGGCCATCTGGATGGCCAGGCGGAGCCCGGAGAGGGCCAGGAAGTTATAGCCGGTAAGGTGGCCGGGGACGTATTCGTTGTCGCGTACGTCGCTGGCCGGCATGATGTGCAACGGATCGGCGGCCCGGGCCTTCTTGAGCCAGTCCACGGCGCGGGCAATCTGCGGCAGAGCCCACTCGGCAAATGCCTTGTCATGGGTGATGCGGTAGTGCTGGGAGTAGCCCCAGACGGCTTCGCCCCAGCCGTCGTACTGCTGCTCCTGGGAGAGGAAGTTGCCGTCGGGCTTCTGCGACCTGGCGAAGAATTGCAGGTCCTGTTTGGCGACCTCCGGATAGCCGGTGACGTCGTAGCTGTGCACAATGTCTGCGCCGTCGCGCAGATAAAAGGAGTGGTAGTGGAGCTTGTTGACGGTCTGGATGTAGTCAGGGCCAATGTGGTCGCGGGCGATCAGGTCGTAGATGAGATTGGTGTAGAAGGTATCCACCGGCTTCTGCTCGGGCAGGCCGATCTGCATGCCCTGGGACAGTATCTGGTTCCAGAAGGCGACGATCTGGGCCTTTGCGCCGTCAAAGGAGGCCTGGGCCAGGGCGGCGAGCGCAGCGGGATCCGCCGTGGGCACCACCGGCATCTTGAAGTCCAGGACGGATTCCTCGCCGGGCTGAAGGAGCCGGGAGTAGGTGACGATGCCTACCGGGACAACCGGGTCCACGTCGAGCTTCGAGGGCTTGCTGATGTCCTGCGGGTAATTGTAGCGGCCGTGGAGGGTGAAACCGCGCGCGCTGTAGCCGGCCGGGAAAGTGTAGAACAGGCGGCCGTCGCGCAGGAAGCCATCAGGGGAGAACGAGTAGACCCAGTCGGGGCTGAAGGTCTCGCCGAGCTGGCGGTAATCGCCTGGGAACTTGCCTTCGCGCGGGCGGTCGAAGCGGTTGTCGCCGTGGGGGGCGCCGGTTTTGTTCGGGGCGTCGTAGCGGATTCCTGTGGCCAGAATGGCGCGGTTGGGCTCGCTGCCCTGGTTCTTCATCTCGATGCGGATGAAGTTGACCAGCGGACCTTTTGGCTCACCGTTCTGGATGGACTGAGTGGCCGCGAAGAGGGTGAAGCGGTAGACCACGCCGTTGCGCTCGAAGTCGTAGTGAACGATGGGCAGGCGGCCCTCTTCCAGGGTGCGGATGCGCACACTGGTGGGCTTCAGTTCCGGACCGGCAAAGAACATCAGCTCGCCAAAGCCGGTGCGCAGGTAGCCTTCGGGTGTGATCTCGGTGGCCGCTTCGGCATCCATGACGCCGATTTCGTCGGTGGGCGCGGAGAAGTAGGAAAACGGCTGGCCCGGACGGTCGATGGAGGGCGAGACCATCTGGGCGTTGAGGCAGGCGGCGGAGAGGGCCGCCAACAGCGGGACGGCCAGCAGAGAGAGGGACTTGGGAAGGTTCTTCATGGCAGAAAAAGCCTACATCATTTTGGCGGCTGGGAGCATGACCGTGCTTTCGTATATCTCAGAAGCAGGGCTTGGAGCACGCGGCCCAAGGGAGCTGTGCATAAGGCCCACAGTTTCACAGTGCATGTGTTCCTGTGAGGATGTCTTTGGAACCAGTTGATTCTGCTTTGGTTAGGTGGGCACCCACAGTTTCACCGGCAAAAACGCGATTCCAAATTTTGAGAGGTTGGCGGTACAGCGTGGCTTCTGCGCTCTTCCTCATCTATTCCAATTGTGCGCTGGCGAAGGGTTATTCTCCGCAACGAGCAGAGGTGAAGGGTCGTGGCACCCCAGGTCTCAGAGCGAGACCTGAGGCACCCTGTCACTTGCTGGCGTGGAAGATCTGGCGGAGAGTCGAGTTGCCCACGCCGGAGGCGTAGTAGGCGGCCCAGTAGTAGGGGTGGGCATAGCGCGGATCGCGGATGAGAGTTTGGCGCGCAGCGGTGAGGGCCTGGGGGACGGTGAGGCCGCGGGCCAGTCCGCCATAGAAGGCCTCCATCAGGGGAACGGCGGAGCCGGAGTCGATTTGCCAGCGGGTGGCGACCACGTCGGGGACGCCCAGGGAAGCCAAAGTGCCTACAATGTCGCCCATGCCGTGGTTCCAGCCTTCCTCCTTCACCCCGGTGGAGCAGGCGGAGAAGACGGCCAGGCGGGCGGCCCTGGGGGGATGGTTGCGCAGCATCTGGCTGTCCAGGTAGGGCCGGCCGGGTGCGCCGCCGCGGAGCGATTTTGCGGGGGCCAGGAGCAAGCGCGTCGTGCCGTCCTGCTGGGTGGCGTGGCCCGCAAAATGAATAACCGAGGCCGTGGCCAGGCGCGCGGTGAACTGGGCCTGGGTGGCCTGCCCGCCCAGCAGAAGACTGGGATCGTTGTCGAAGCGGGCAACGGCCCGGGCCTCGTCGAGCACCTCGGGCAGGAGCTGGCTTTCTCCGGAGGCGACGGAAGCGCCCACCACGAGGGGCCTGTCGGAAGCGGCTGCAGAAGAAGGATGTCGGCGGCCGAGGAGGAGCGAGGGCGACTCTTCGAGGTTGAAGTGCAGCCCGATGGGGCCGGTGGCGGTTTCAACCGCGGGCCAGGGCAGATTGCCAAGCAGGGGGTCGGGCTCGATCAGCAATTGGCTGCTTTGGGAGGGCGAGGGATCGAGCGGGTCAAGCAGGATGCGGCCTACGCGGCGGGCGGCCTGATCGACGGAGTACTGGGAGGTTGCCGGAGAAGTGACCGTGCGATCGAGAGGGGCCGCGGCGGCCAGCACTTCATCCCGGCGGATGGGAACGGAAGTCCAGACCACGCCCTGGGCGCTGGCACTGTAGAGCAGCAGGCGGTCCAGCATGACGATCTGGCCGAGCAGGCGATCCGGCCCCAGGCGCTGCAAAGCATCCGCGAGTTTGGGCTGCAGGCAGGCCAGGCCGGGGCAAGGGGGAATCGGACTCCCCAGAATGCGCAGCCGGTATCTTTCCCAAAGACCCAGAACGTCCTGACCGGAGCGGCCCTGTGCCAGCCAGATGCCGGCCAGAAGGGCATAGAGATCGCGATCCTGCTGGGCCTGGACGATCCTCTCTGCGCCGCCCATGCCGAACAGGCGCTCCTCTTCCACGAGCGCTTCGCGGAGCATGGATTCGGCGGCTTCGGGGTGGCCCTGCGCCAGCTCCAGGCGGCCGCGCGCCACGGCGTAGTCGCGGCGATGATAGGAGTTCTGCTCACCGGCCATGTGGCTGTGAGCCGCATCCAGCATGGCGCCCGCGGCAGCCAGTTCCCGGCGTTCCAGGTAGAGATTGGCCATGGCCGTCTCAGTCTCGGCCAGGAAGGTGCGCACGGATTTTCCGCCGCCCATGGCGGCCAGCTCGGTCTGGGCTGTCTGTATCTGCTCGCGGGCCTCGGCGATGGATCCGGCGCGCATGGCGGTGGCGGCCAGGTTCAGTCGCTCCGTGGGAACCAGTTCGCGGCCCTCCGTCAGCTGAACTACCGCGACCACTTCGCGCTGCAACAGCATGGCCTCATGGATGCGAGGCGTAGATCGCTCCACCTGGGCCAGGCCAGAGAGGGTAGTGTAGAGCCGCACGGGGGGATAGTCCCCGGCGTAAAAGCGGCGGACAGTGGGCAGGTAAGCCCGCCACGAGGCTTCGGCATCGCCCGCATCCACAGCCGGAGCCCCCAGCAGGTTTCTGGCCCTCAACTCGAGAATGCCATAGTGGCGCTCATGGGCCAGGTTCAAGGCGCGCAGGTAGGCTGGATTGTTCTCCCCGGGGTCGCCGGGGGCGGGATCGCCGAGGGTGTCTTCGAGGAGGGCCTGAATCTGAATCCAGGCAAACTGCGGGTTGCGGCCGAGCAGCGGATGAACCGCGCGGTAGCAGTCGGCCAGGTTGGAAGCGCGCTGCTCCGCGTAAGATTCCTCGACGACGGACCGGTCTTCACCGGCGGCGTTGCCCAGTTGGTGAAAGAGCCGGCCGGCCTTGAGTGCCGATTGTTTGCCGGCGAGGTAGTCGCCAAGAGTGTCCGCGGCGATGGCCTGGGCCAGCGCGTGGGCGGCGTGGATGAAACTTGGATCGGATGGGGATGGGACGGGAGGAAGAAGCTGGGTGAGCCAAGGGTCTTGATGGTTGCGTTGAAGGGAAGTGGAGAGGGCATAGAGCAGGATGCGGGCAGCCTGGCAGTTGTCGGCGCACGGCGACCCTCGGGAGCGGTCCACGGGCATGGGGAAGGCGGAATCGATCAAGCGGGGCAGCAGGATGCTGGAGAGTTCCTCGTCCAGAGCGGCCAGAGATGCCGGGTCGGCAGCTAGAGCGCGCATGGCCTTGGGCGAGGCCAGATGCCGCTCCATCCGGCTGCGATGGGTCTTCAGCTGATTCAGCTTCTGTTCCAGTGCCTGGAGGCGGAGGCGGCCCTCAGCCAGCCAGCGGGGATCGCGCTCGAAGCGCAGGTAGCGGTTCCAGGTCTCGACGGCATTCATGAGCTGGCCGCGATCTTCCATCGCCACGGCTTCATTGAACAGAATCACGGGGTCGCCGGGGGCCAGTTCGTCGGCGCGGCAAAGGTAATCGAGGGCGGTGGAACGGTCGTTTTCGCTGCCGGTGGCCACGCCGCGCTGAAAGTACGCGGCGGCATCGTCGGCCAGCAGGCCGGCAGTGACCGGTTCGGTGGCCAGCAGGCGGTCCAGAATGTCGATGGCTGGATCGAATTTCTCTTCCAGCAGGTCGGCGCGGGCTTCCAACTGAAGCCAGCGGGGATCCTGGGGAGCGGTTTCCAGCTTGCGTTCGATGCGGGCGCGTGCGTCCAGCAGGCTTGCGGGCTCGCGGCCGCTGGCGCTGCCGCGCAGATGGGATTCCGGAGTGACTTGAGCGAAGCCGGCGCCGGGCATGCGGAACTCGAAGATCCGGGTGTGGGTATAAGCGTCGGCGAGCAGGCGATCCGGGGCATTGGCGCGCTGCCACCAGGCGGTGAGCCCTACCGCGATGGCCAGGGTAGCGGCCAGGCCGGCTCCGGCCCACACGTACCATGCCGTTGCGCGGGCTGGTTTGTAGCGGGTGCGGGCCAATCGGATCGCCATTTGCCGCTGCCACTCCGCAGAGGCTGCGGCCAGACGGCCCACTTCGGCGGCTTCTTCCGGCGAGGGATCGGCGGACACCATGCGCAGGCGCGCGGCGCAGGCCGGGCAGGCCGCCGCATGGGCCAGCAACGCATCCACTTCGGTCTCGGACGCTTCCTCGCTGATCAGCCGCTGCCACATATCCGGCGCAGGACACGGAACCTGAGGGCCGGTCGGCGGCAGGTCCGCTGGGCCAGTGCGCGGCGGAAGCGGGCGGGCAGGCCACCCCTCTAGAAAATCCTCCAAGGCGCGCGGCAGCGCATCGTCATGGCTTCCCGTGGGGCGCTCCGGATTGGAATCGTCATTCATATCGGCACTCTATGTAACGGGACAGGGGGTAACATTCCTTTCAAGAAACTTTTTACGCTGTCATCCGGGCTCGGCCTGGCCCTGCGGTTTGTGCTTCTGAATCTCTGCGCGCAGCCAGGTCGCCACCCGCCGCAGCGCGCTTTCCACGCCTTTGGGGGTGAGTCCGGTGGCGGAGAGTCCGGCGATCTCCTCGGCGGTAAATCCCTGGCGATAATAAAGCCAGAACAGGGCACGGTCACGTTCGCCGATGACTTCCGGCGCCGAACGCAGTTTCTGATCCAGTTGGGAAAGCAGCACGGAACGATGAATTTTGGTGGTTTGCTGGTTACTGTTGGTGGGGGAAGCCGGTCCGTCCTCGATCAACTGCGAGGTTACTACATTGCCACCCCTCTTGGCGGAGTAAATGCGGCGGAAGTAATCGTTGGCTACGGAGGCGGAAACGATGCGCAGCAGGCCCAGGAAGGAATCCTCGCCGCGCGGCTCGAAGGTCCTCAGAATACGGCGTTCCTGCTCGCAAAGCTTGAGGAAGACCTCCTGCACGATATCGTCCACCGTGGCCGGCGACGGGGCATTCATCCACAGGCGGCAGACGCGCAGGGCCACCAGCGAAGCCAGGGGTGCGCAACGGCGCAGAAATTCCTCCCATTCGGCGGCGTCGGTGGACCGGGCACAGGCCTTGGCGAGATCGTTGATCGAGATGGAAAACCGGTCCATTCTGCGGGTAACCAGTTTATCGCAACCGTGCGAAGGGGGTAATTTGTTTACAAATTAGATCATGCGCGGCCGTAACCGCGCCATACGCGGTGGTAACCTGCCCGTTCCGGCCCTGCGCCACTGAGTCGCTGCCGGCACGCCGGAGCCTGGCGGAGAGCTGCGGGAGGGCATTTGGGGCAATCGCGGAATCCTGGCGCCCGCTGGCTCATCTGAGACAATAATGGCAGTGAATCGAACGCGACATTCTCTCTTGAAACTGGCCCTGGCGCCGGTTTGTGTTTCTCTCCTGGCGCTGGCCGGCGCGGTAAGCGCGGCCAGCGCCCAGGAGCTGAACCCGACTTCGGCCGTCAATCCTTTCTTTGGCAGCGTGACCGCCGGCAAAGTCAGCGATGAGACCCTCAAGCTCTCGCTGGACGAGGCCGTGCGCCGCGGCCTGGAGAATAATCTGGGGCTGAAAGAAGCCGAGAACGGCGAGAAGACCCTCCAGGGCGAGAAGAACCAGGCGCTGCAGAACTTTCTGCCCACCATCACGCTGAACGGCGATCTGGGCGTGCATCAGCATAATCTCGCGGCGCTGGGCTTTGGGCCGGGCGTGATCGGCATGTTCAAGCCCCTGTTTCCGGGCGGAGTGCTGCCAGCGGGGCTTTCCTACATTACCCGCGACGACCTGACCGAAGGGCAAATCCAGTTTGGGCAGATGTTGTTCTCCGGCCCGGTGATTGCCGGCTGGAAGGCGGCGGGCGCGGCGGAAAGGGCGGCCCACTTTGCCAGGACCTCGGCCCGGGGTGAGGTGGTGCAGCAGGTAGCCTCGGCCTATTTGCACGCCATCGCGGCCAGCAGCGAGGTGGATAACGCCCGGGCGCTGGAAGCGGCCGACCAGGTGCTGCTGGACCAGGCTCATGCCAAGCACGAGGCCGGAACCGCCTCGAACCTGGACGAACTGCGAGCGCGGGTGGAACTGGAAGCACAGCAGCAGGCGCTCATCGAGTTCCAGAACAGCCTGGAGAAGGACCTGATCCTGCTCAAGCGGGAGATCGGCATCGATCCCGGCCAGAAGATTGCGCTGACTGACCCGGCGCCCTACAGCGAGTTGGCCTTGCAGACCCCGGAAGAGGTGCGCGCGGTGGCGTACGACAACCGCCAAGACTACCAGAATCTGCGCAATCAGGCGGTGGAGTTCAAGGCCATCCATGCCGCTTATCGCAGCCAGCGGCTGCCCAGCCTGAGCTTTGGCGGCTACTACGGGGTGAGCCAGGTGGGCGGCGCCGGTTCCCATGGTAACTTTGTCGCCCAGGGCACCCTGAGCCTGCCGTTGTTCCGCGAGGCCAGACTGCGTGGCGATGCGGAAGCGGCGCAGGCCCACCTGGACGCCGTGAATGCGCAACTGGCCGATCTGCGCAGCCACATCGACCAGCAGGTGCGCTCGGCGCTGCTCGACGTGGAGGCCGGCGGCGAGCTGGTGGAAGTGGCGCGATCCAACGTGGATCTAGCCACCCGCGCGCTGGCGGACGAGACCGAGCGGGTGAATGCCGGGGTGGACGACAACCTGCCCCTGGTAACTGCGCAAGCCACGCTGGCCACCGCGCAGAGCAACCTGGTGGAGAGCCTCTACCAATTCAACCTCTCCAAGCTGGCGCTGGCCCGCTCCGCCGGGGTTCTGGAGCAGCAGTACCGGGCGTATCTGGGCAAGTAAGGGCAGGCGTGCCCGCATTCCTCGCTTTGGCGGGATAAGTCCGCCACATTTCATGCCGTTTTTTCACGGCATTTAACGCAAGATCGCGTAAAACTCATAACAAACAAACCTGGGGCCTCCGCTGCCGAGTAGAGTAGAGGAAACAGGGGGACCCCGAAGGCGATGCCCAGGAAACTCAGCATCAAATACTATGTGGAGCCGGACGCGGCGGCGCTGGCTCGGCGCGCGGCGCAGTATCTTGTGGAGATGGCCGGCGAGGCGGTGGAGGCCTTTGGACGCGCGCGCATCGCCATCAGCGGAGGGACAACGCCCAAGGCTGCCCTCCAGTTGCTGGCCGATCCCCATCAGCCGTGGCGCTCGCGCATGCCCTGGGACCGTCTGGACCTCTACTGGGTCGACGAGCGTACAGTTCCTCCCGATAACGAAAAGAGCAACTACCGCATGACCCGCGAGGCGCTGCTCGACCATGTGCCGCTTCAGCCCTGCCAGATTCACCGCATGGAAGGCGAACTGGAGCCGGAAGTGGCTGCGGCCCGCTACGAGTCGGAACTGCGCAACAGCTTCCGCCTCGAAGGCGCCGAAATGCCTCGCTTCGACCTGGTGGCATTGGGCATGGGCAACGATGGACACACCGCCTCGCTGTTTCCAAACACTGAAGCGATTCACGAATTGACCCGTCTGGTCATAGCCAACCATGTGCCGCGCAAAGACACCTGGCGCATTACGCTCACCTGGCCGGTGATCAACCACGCCCGTTCGGTCTTCTTTTTTATCGGGGGCGCTGACAAGGCGGCCATGGTGAGCGAAGTTTTCACTGGCCCGCGCGACCCGGAACGGCTGCCAAGTCAATTGATTTGGCCCGCTAGCGGTATACTTACAGTGATTCTGGATAAAGCCGCAGCTGCACTTTTGCCCGCGACAGATGGGGAAGGTTGCGGGGTTTTGGAGAGGGAACGATGATTCTGGCGGGCGACGTAGGCGGCACCAAAGTACACCTGGCGCTGTATGACTTTATCAATGGGAAACTCGAGTACACCCGCGATACGCAGTACCCGGCCAAGGACTACTCCGGGCTGGAAGAGATCGTCAAAGAGTTTCTGGGTTCTGGCAAAGTGACCGCGGCCTGTTTCGGGGTTCCGGGACCGGTGCGCGACGGCCGCCTGCGGCTCACCAACCTGCCCTGGACGCTGGACAGCCGCGAACTGGCCGCCGGGCTGGAGATTCAGCACGTCTTCCTGATCAACGATCTGGAGGCCAACGGCTACGGCATTGCCGAGCTCACCGCCGACCAGATCTATACGTTGAGCGAGGGCGATGCCAGCCAGATGGGCAACCGCGCCCTGGTTGCGGCCGGAACCGGCCTGGGCGAGAGTTTTCTGGTGTGGAGCGGCCACACCCATATTCCCTATCCCTCCGAAGGCGGCCATGCGGACTATGCGCCGCGCAACGAGGACGAGATCGACCTGCTGCGCTTCCTCAAGCAGAAGTACAACGGGCGCATCAGCTTTGAGCGCGTGGTCAGCGGCATGGGCCTGACCAACATCTATGAGTTCCTGCGCGAGGTGCGCGGCGTGGAAGAGCCGGCCTGGCTGGCCGAGTGCATGGCCGAGCAGGACCCCAACGCGGTGATCACCGAACTGGCCCTGGCGGCCAAGAGCGAGATCTGCGAGAAGGCGCTGGACATGTTCGTCTCCGCCTATGGCGCCGAAGCGGCCAATCTGGCCCTGAAGGTGCTTTCGGTGGGCGGGCTCTACGTGGGCGGTGGCATTGCCCCGCGCATCCTGGAAAAGCTCAAGGATGGCACGTTCATGAAGGCCTTCACCGACAAGGGACGCCTGAGCCAGTTGCTGGTCAACATGCCGGTGCGGGTGATTCTGGAAAGCCGCGCCGCCCTGCTGGGCGCAGCCGCCTATGCAGAAGCGCGGGCAGCCGAGTTGAGCGGGATTTCTCCGCGCGCCGCCTCGGTCAAGAACTAGCGCACTGAGGGTACAGCAAAACACTGAGGGCCAGCCGGATTCGGCTGGCCCTCAGTGTTGTGCGAGCGAGGGCGTTTCTCCTGAAGGTTTAGAGCTTTGGGTGCCCCACCCTCGCCGCGCTTTTGTTTTTACGGCTAGGGTGGGATCGCAGGACGCCCGCATTTGAGAAACAAGCAAAATCCGCTATAGTGTGAACGAAGCACCGGAACCTATCGTCGCATCACCGCGCCGACGGCTCCCTTCTCTTCGAACCAGTTTCTCTTCAGCCACAGGGAAACCTGCACCAGCAGAATCAATGCCGGTACCTCCACCAGCGGGCCGATCACCGCGGCAAAGGCCGCTCCGGAGTTGAGGCCGAAGACGGCGACCGCGACCGCAATGGCCAGCTCGAAGTTGTTGCTTGCGGCGGTGAAGGAGAGCGTAGCGGTTTTCGAGTAGTCGGCCCCCGCCCTGCGTCCCATCCAGAAACTCACAAAGAACATCACCACAAAGTAGATAAGCAGCGGCAGCGCAATGCGCAGCACGTCCAGCGGAAGCTGAACGATCAGGTTGCCCTTGAGGCTGAACATCACCACGATGGTGAAGAGCAGGGCGGCCAGCGTCATCGGGCTGATGGCGGGCACAAAGCGCGTCTGGTACCAGGCGCGGCCTTTGGCCCGGACCAGCACAAAGCGGGTCAGCATTCCGGCCAGGAAAGGAATGCCCAGGTAGATGAAGACGCTCTGGGCAATCTGGCTCATGCGGATATCGACCACCACGCTCTTGAGGCCCACCAGCGGCGGCAGCACGGCCAGGAAGAACCAGGCGTAGACGCTGTAGAAAAGCACCTGGAAGACGCTGTTGAAAGCTACCAGTCCCGCGGCGTAATCGGTATCTCCGCGCGCCAGCTCGTTCCACACAATCACCATGGCAATGCAGCGGGCAAGGCCAATGAGGATCAGCCCGGTGCGGTACTCCGGGTAGCCGCGAAGAAAGATCACGGCCAGGGCAAACATCAGCACCGGGCCGATCACCCAATTCTGCAGCAGCGATAGCCCAAGCACCTTGCGATTGCGAAAGACGTCGCTCAGATGTTCATACTGCACCTTGGCCAGGGGTGGATACATCATCAGGATCAGGCCAACGGCGATGGGAATATTGGTCGTCCCCGCCTGGAAGCGCTGCAGGAGCGCCGGCACGCTGGGCACAAAGCGGCCCAGGGCAACACCCGCCGCCATGGCCAGGAAGATCCAAAGCGTCAGATAGCGGTCGATGAAAGAAAGCTTGGGGCCGCCGGGCAAAGGGACCGCGCAGCAAACCTGTGGATCGGTCGTCATTCGGGACTCCTCGATGTTGTCGGTTTTTTGAGCAGCTGCTTGCCAAGCTCGCGCATGCGGCTCTGGATGGTCAGCCGGTCCAGCGTTTCCAGGGGCAGGCTGAGGAACAGTTGGACCAGGTTCCGTATCTGGCGCAGCGTGCCGGCAAAGGCCGCGCGCTTCTCGTCGTCCGTGCCTTCCACGGCTGCGGGATCGGGAAAGCCCCAGTGCGCCGTGACCGGCTGCCCCGGCCAGAGCGGGCACACTTCGCCAGCGGCGTTGTCGCAAACCGTCACCACGAAATCCATCTGCGGGGCATCCGGCAGGGCAAACTCGTCCCAGCTCTTGCTGCGCAGGTTCTCCACCGGATAACCCAGCGCCCGAACTTGTTCGATGGCAAAGGGGTTCACCCTGCCCGTGGGATGGCTGCCTGCGCTGTAAGCCGTCAAGCGTCCTGAGCCAAACGTGTTGAAGAGCGCTTCTGCCATGATGCTGCGCGCGGAGTTGCCGGTGCACAGGATGAGCAGGTTGTACGGTCTCTGCAAAACTCTCTCCCATCGGAATCTGCCCAGACGCGTCAGGCTGGAGTGCATCGCGTCGCGGGTCGTGCATCTCGTATTACATGCGTTTACGCAAATATATTCGACCGTCTCATATCTGTCAACGCGCATACGGCACGAATGAACCGTTGCGCGCAATCGAGTGGTGTCCGCCACACAGATGGTCGTTTATGTTTTGAAAGGGCACGACTTTAGTCGTGCCATAAACGGCCCCAAACAAGCTGGGCTTTAGCCCCTGAGGGGATGCTGGCTGGGCAGAACTGCAGCCTCAAGCCACGACCTAGAGGATGCTATTTCCGGCGGACACCACCAGGGAGCAGGTGGCTGCAGAAGCGAGTGTCACATCCCAATCGGTAGGCCGCCTTGGGGCGCGGACCATTGGGGCGCTCCAGCAGGGACAATTCCGGCTTATGGCTCCTCAGCGTTCAGTTGACGGCAGCAGCGCGCAGAAATGGGGCCGAAGATGATGCCGGGCCACCTTGCTGCCGATAGAATCACCGTATCCGCAGTTTTGCGTTTGACTCGCATTAGAGGAAAGGTGCAGCGGTTTGAGAAGTGAAATCCAAGTTGTCGTGGAAAGGCGCGAAGGGCTGCTTCTGGCGGCCAAGGACGGGTTGTGCCCCCGACTGTCTCGTGCGCTGTTCGCGATCGCGCTGGCGGGCCTTTCGGCCACTGCTCCAGGCTGGGCGGCGCCGGCGGAAAAGCTGCCCACCATCACCTCGGCGCGCCAGGCGCACGATCTGACCAGCGAGCAAGCCCGGCGCGGCTATCCCATCCAGCTGCGCGGGGTGGTCACCTACTTCGACACCGACACCGGCACCGGATTCGGGGCGCTCTACGTCCACGACGCCACGGGCAGCATTTTCGTCAAGCTGGTTGGAGGCGCCATCAAACCGCTTCCCATTGGGTCCATCGTCGAAGTGTGGGGGGTGAGCGATCCGGGCGGGTTTGCACCCATTGTGGACCGGCCCCGCATACGGGTAATCGGACATACAACGCTGCCGAACGATGCCGTGCCGGTCAGCCGCACCCAGTTGTTTGCCGGCGAGTATGAAGGCCAATGGGTTCAGGTCGAGGGCATTGTCCACTCGGTCTCCGGGAGCAGCCACACCGTCATTCTGGAACTGGCGACCATGGACGGAATCCTGTTCGCCACAACGGTTCGGGAGGCAGGCGCCGACTATTCCCGGCTGATCGACGCCAAAGTACGTATCCGCGGCAATGAGGCTCCGCTATACAACGCCAATAGCCAGATGATCGGCGCCCGCGTGGTGTTTCCGGGTCTTTCCGCGGTGAAGGTGATGGAACCGGCGCCCGGCGAGCCGTTTCAGTTGGGGGTCATCCCCATCGACAACCTGTTTCGGTGGGACCAGATGGGCGCGCAGCATCATCGCGTGCGTCTGCGCGGCACAGTGACCATGCAGTTGCCCGGCTCTTCGCTCTGCATTCGTGACGCCACCGGCGGATTATGCGCGCAAACGGCTCAGGACACGCGCCTCGCACCTGGCGATGTCGCGGACGTCGTGGGCTTTGCCGGGTCTGAGAACTCCACCTCTGTCCTCACCGACGCCGTGTTCCGGAAGGCGGGCGGCGGCGTGCCGGTTGCCGCCCAGCCGGTATCCGCGGAGCAGGTGCTGCGGGGCAAGCATAACTCCGAACTGATCCAGGTCGACGGCCAGTTGATCGGGACCGATGAGGTGGCTTCTGACACGGAACTCATTCTGGCATCGGGAAACCTGATCTTCACGGCCGTGCTTCCGCGGGGCCTGACCGGGCCGGAGGTTCGGGCATGGAAGACGGGCAGCCAACTGCGCACCACTGGAATTTGCTCCGTCCAGTACGATCCACGGATGAGCGTGCTGAAGGACGGCGTAGCGGTGCCCAAATCCTTCAAGGTCCTGATGGGATCTCCAGCAGACGTGGCCGTGCTGGAAGGCCCCTCCTGGTGGACGCCGGGCCATGCGCTGGTGGTGCTGGCGCTGGCCTTGACCGTAACCCTGGTCGTGCTGGCCTGGGTGGTGGTGCTCAGAAGGCGCGTGCAGCAGAAGACGTTTCTCCTCCTGGAGAGCGAACAGCGCTTCCGCCACATGGCGCAGCACGACGCCCTGACGGGATTGGCGACGCGCCTGGTGCTTCAGGACCGGCTGAATGTGGCTCTGGAACGCGCCAAGCGCCAAAGCACGGGGCTGGCGCTGGTGATGCTGGATCTGGACCGGTTCAAGGAAATCAACGATACGTTTGGCCACCACGCCGGCGACGAGGTTCTGCGGGTGACGGCGAGCCGCATCCTTGCGGCCGTGCGCAAGAGCGATACGGTGGCCCGCATGGGCGGAGACGAGTTTGTCGCGCTGCTCCCCGACCTGAGCGATCCGCACCTGGCGGAGAGTCTGGCCGCGAAGATTGTAGCGGCCCTGTCGGCGCCCATTCCGTTTGCCGGGCGGGATTTGACGGTCTCAGTCAGCGCCGGCCTTTGCACCGCGCTGTCCGGGGATCTGGATGCGGACACGCTGTTGCGAAACACGGATATAGCCATGTACGAAGCAAAGGCAAAGGGCCGAAATCGCTTTGAAGTCTTCAAGCCGGAAATGGCTCACGCCCACAAGCAGTAGACAGCAGGCCGCAGTTGCACAAAGACCCAGCTCATCCGGTGCGAAACCAAAGCACATGGGGTTCCAGCCCATTCTGTATCCCTTTCCAGGGAGGCACCGGGGGCTGATTGCCGGGAACCATCTGGGATATGATTGGGGCGCAGTCCACACGGGAGTTGACGCTGCTCCGGGCGGGCAAGCAACACCAAGAGAGCGAGGCCAACTTCCATTCTTGCTGTAAGCACCCCTGCATCCATAGCTTTACGCGCTCGCTTGCTGGAACTTCTGGCAACAGGAAGGCGGAGTTGCGCGCTTGCGGCGGCGACCCTTCTGGTTGCGGCGCTGGCGGGGGCGAGCCCAGGGGGTGCGGCGCCAGCGGCGAACCGCAAAGCCGCTAAAGAGTTCAGCGACACATTGCCTACGCTCACCACGGCGCGTGAGGCGCATGGTTTGAGTGCCGAGGCGGCGCAGCGCGCCTATCCCGTCCACCTGCGAGGGGTGGTGGCCTATTTCGATCCGGATTCCGGCGGCGGGAAGGCCGCGATGTTTGTTCAGGACACCAGCGGAAGCGTGTACGTGCAGCCTCCTGCCGGTGAGGTGGGGTCGCTGTCCGCCGGCGCCCTGGTGGATGTGGAAGGCCTGAGCAGTCCAGGGATGTTCGCTCCAATCGTAACCGGCCACGAGATCAAGGTGATGGGCCATCCCGGCCTGCCCGCGCAGGCTCCGCGGGTGGGCATGGAGCAACTGATGACCGGCGCGGAAGACGGGCAATGGGTAGAGGTGGAGGGAACGGTTCACGACGTCTCCGAGACCGGCCACCACATTGTTCTGCAACTGGCGCTGCCGGAGGGAACGATCAGTGTGACCACGGTCTGGCAGCCGGATGCCCTGTATTACAGCCTGATCGGCGCCCAGGTACGGGTCCGTGCCATTGCTTCCCCGGTGATCAACGGCAGCAGCCAGATGATTGGCGTCCGCCTGTTGATGCCGAATCTCTCCGCGATGGAGGTGGTGAAGGCGGCGCCCGGCGATCCCTTCTTGCAGCCCGCCGTTCCCATCGACAACCTGCTGCGCTGGGACCACATTGCCGACTCGCTTGGTCGCGTGCATCTGCGCGGTAGAGTGACGCTGCAATGGCCGGGCTCGCTGTTGTGCCTGCGCGACGCGACGCGTGGAATCTGCGCGCAAACGGCACAGGACGCGCTGATCGCCATCGGCGACGTGGTGGATGTGGTGGGGTTTGCCACCGCGGAAAACGGCGTGCCGGTTCTGACCGACGCCTCCTTCCGGAGCGCGCACAGCAACGGGTACGTGGCCGCCCAGCCGATCACCGCCAGGCAGGCATTGCAGGGCAAGAACGAATCCGACCTGGTGCAGATCGATGCCCAGCTGATCGGCGGCGACCTGGAGTCTGCCAATGTGACGCTTCTGCTGACCTCCGGCCAGGCGGTTTTTGTCGCGGTTCTGCCCATGAGCCTGGGCGGCACCAGCGCCGCCAGGTGGAAGATCGGAAGCAAGGTGCGGGTGACGGGCATCTGTTCGGTGCTGATGGACGCGCAGAAGGATGCCGCGCGCAACGGGACGGCGCGGGCCAAGACTTTCAGAATTCTGATGCGTTCTCCCGACGACGTGATTGTGCTGATGAGACCGAGCTGGTGGACGCCGGCTCATACTCTGGTGGTGCTGTCGCTGGCCTTTGCCGTCATGCTGTCGATTCTGGGCTGGGTGGCGGCGTTGCGCCGGCGGGTGAACCAGCAGACGCGGTTGCTGCGCGAGAGCGAAGAGCGATTTCGGCAGATGGCGCAGCACGATGCCCTGACTGGGCTGGCTACGCGGCTGGTGCTGCGGGACCGGCTGTCAGTGGCGCTGGAGAACGCCAAGCGGCACCGCACCGGGCTGGCGCTGCTGATGGTGGATCTGGACAAGTTCAAGCAGATCAACGATACCTTTGGGCACCAGGCGGGCGACGAGGTGTTGCGGATTACGGCGGAACGCATCGTGCGCACGGTGCGCAAGAGCGATACCGTGGCGCGCATGGGTGGGGACGAGTTTCTGGTGCTGCTGCCGGACCTGCACGATCTGGCGGTGGCCGAGGGGATTGCGGCCAAGGTTGTGGCCGCATTATCGGTTCCCATTGTTCTGGCGGGCAGAGAGGTGCCTATAACCGCGAGCGCCGGGATCAGCACCGCTTCCGCGCGGGATCTGGATGCCGCTATGCTGATGAAGAATGCGGATCTGGCCCTCTACAGCGCCAAGGCGCGGGGACGGAATTGCTTTCAAGTGTTTTCTCCCGAGCTTGCCGACGCTCAGGCGAACAGCCAACCGTGCGGTTGAGAGGCATGCGGCTTTGCCGCCGGCGATGCAGGTTGGAGAGCGCTGGAAGCAGGCCCGCCGGGGTAGATCGCGGGGCAGGGAATCGAGGAAGGTTTGAGCCGGATGAAGCGGTGGTTGCGACGGGTGGCGGTGGTGCTGGTGGCGGTTTTTGTGGCCACTTACGGGGGCGACTGGGCCCTCTTCAAGCTGCGCGGCTCGCCCCGGTCCAAGGTGACCGTGAACCGCTACATGGCCATTCCGCTGAAGGGTAACAAACAGGAATTCGATTATCTGGGCTCGGCGGATGTTCCCTGCTCGGTTTCGCTGTTTCCGCAGGCGGGCCAGACCCCCTGCTGGCAACTGCGGCGGAACACCAACCAGGGGATGACGCTGTAGGAAATGTGCTGAAAGCGGTCCAATCCAGCGAATAGGGAATAGGGAATAGGGAATAGGGAATTGGGATCAGGGAACAGGGAAGCCGGACCGGGGCACTTATTTCTGTTCCTGGTCCTGTCCCGGACTCCGGAGTCTTGAAGAAAAGAAGGGCCGCGCCTCATGGTGAGAGGCTGCGGCCCTTTTTGGCAGATTATACGGGGTCAATTACCGCATGTGTTCAATGAGAAAGGAGAGAAACGATCAGCGGGCGATCAGCGGGCTGGGCAGGCGGGGCGTGGCGCGATCGAGAAAGAGTCGCATGCGCAGGGCTTCGGCCCTCTGCATGGCCACCAGGCGCATCTGGCGGCGAATATGGTCGCCGTTTTCGAGCCGGGCCGCCTGGGCCTCGTCGTATTCGGCATCCTGCTCCAGCCGGGCAATGCGTTCTTCCACGCTGCGGCGAAAGTGGGGGCTGATTTCAAAGCCTTCGAGGGGAGCGTACTCAGGCGTCATGGCTGCCTCCTGGGGGGATGAAATCTGAGCGGCGGAGTTTATTCCTAGACAGGCTCAAGTTCTTTACCCTTGCGCCGATATTAACCACGAGTCATTCAAAGCGCCAGATTACTGCGGGAGAGACGCAGGTAACCCCCGGCGGGCAAGCGGGCAGCAGGCGGCTAATCCTGCGGTGGCGTCGCGTAATAGCCCTTGCGGACCTGCACTTTGAGGCCGTCGCCGCGGCACTCGACGGAGAGGTGGCGGAAGGTGCCGTCGAGTTTGGTGTTGCTGGGCGTGTAGCTGGCCACATACTGGGTGCGCAACTCGTCTTCGATCTGCTGGAAGGCGGCCTCCAGCTTGTTGCCGTTGTTGCCCACGTCGATGAGGCGGCCGCCGGTCTCCTCGGTCATCTTTTTCATGGCCGAGAAGCCGCTATAGCCCCAGCCGCCGTAGAAGCCGCGGTCAGCGATCAGAATCACATAAACGATGACATTGGATTTTTGTGCCGCCGCGATGGCCTCATTGATCTTGTAGCGGCTGCCTTGGTCCTCGCCGTCCGTGAGCAGAATCATTGCCTTGCGGCCTGTCTCCTGGTTCATCTTCTCGTTGGAAGCCAGGTAGACCGCGTCGTAAAGCAGGGTCCCTTTGGGGGTTCCGTGGACGGGGATAGTGCCGCCACCCGCTCCGGGAATGCCCGCCGCTCCATTACCGCCGGCGGTGTTGATCTCCGCCTTGCTCATGGCGTGCGTCAGCAGCCGGGGGCTGTTGGTGTAGTCCTGAAGCAGATCCACGTTCACATCGAAGGAGAGCAGGAAGGCTTCGTCTTTTTGCCGCAGGACGCGTTCCAGGAAGTGGCTGCCGGTTTGCTGCTCCAGGGGCAGAACCTCGTACTGGCTGCCGGAGGTGTCCAGCAGGATGCCCAGGGTCAGCGGCTGGTTGGTTTCAGCCACAAAGCTCTTGAGCTTCTGGGGCTGCTTGTCTTCAGAGACAGTGCAGTCGTCTTTGGTCAGATGCGGCACCAGCGTGCCGTCCTTGGCCTTGACAGTGAAGAACACATCGACCAGGTTGACGTTGAGCTTGAAGGTAGCCACCGATTCCTGGTCGGGCGCGGGGCCGGGCGCGGTGCTGACCGGGGGGGCGTCCGGCGAGGGAGCCAGTTGGGCCCACCCGGCCATGGATAAAGCCGGCAGGCCGAGCGCGAAGGCGGCAACTCCCCAACGAAGACGCATCATGGTCATATAGACGGGATTTCAACCCCGAAGAAAGCATACGCGAAGTGTTTGGGCGCCGGCAGGCAACCTGCGCCGCTTTGGCGCGTCTGATAGTCTGTCGAGTGGAGCCCTGTTGGCCGTTTTGCGGCTGGCGCAGAGGGCTGGCGCAGTCCGTTACACCGGTTCTGCGCGGCGTTCGGGAGGACGATATACCTGTGAAGCTAGGTTTGACGGCAATGGCGCTGGCGGCGCTTCTGATGGTGAGCCCTAATTTGAATCCGGCTCTGGCGCAACAGCAGCAATCCGCGGTACCCGATGCTCCCACCCCTCAGGCGCGTCCGCCGTTGTCTGGCGTGGACGGCCCCATCACCCCCGGTCTGGGCGCGGGCACCGAGCCGACGGAGGGCAACTCGTCGTCCGCCACTCCGGCTCAGCCGCAGGCCCCCGCCAGCAGCCAGCCGCCCTCCTCGCAGGGCAAGGACGAATTCCAGACCACCCCTCCGGAGATGCCCTCCTCCGATCAGTTGCAATCCACGCTCACGCGGTTCGTGGTGAACGTGAACTTTGTCGAGGTTCCGGTCACGGTGAAGGACTCGCACGGCAAGTTGGTGGCCGGGCTCACCTTCCGCGACTTCAAGGTTTTCGAAAACGACACGCGGGAGCCGCTGCGCCTGTTCACGGTGGACCCGTTTCCGCTTTCGATCGCGTTTGTCATCGACCAGAGCCTGACTTCCGACGTGATGGCCAAGGTGAACAACTCTCTGGACGCCATCCAGGGGGCGCTGACGCCCTATGACGAAGTGGCGGTCTTCTCTTACAACAACGGCGCCCAGGAGCGGACCGGCTTTACCGGCGCGCAGAGCAGCCGTTTGCCCGCCGTGCTGGCCCTGACCAAGGAGACCGGCAGCGAGATGCTGACGCCGGTGAACAGCGGTCCCCTGGCCGGTTGCAACGTGCATGTGAATGGCAACTGCGCCGATCCCAATCTGCAGCCCGGACGCTCGGCGGGCGGCGGGTCATTCATCACCATTCCCAAAGAGATTCACACCCTCAACGACGCCGTTCTGGCCGCGGCCAAGGAACTGTCTACCCGCCCCAAGGGCCGCCGCCGCATTATCTACGTGATCTCCGACGGCAAGGAGTACGGCAGCAAATCCACCTACCGCGAGGTGCTGCGCTACCTGGAGACCAACAAGATCGCCGTCTACGGCACGGCGGTGGGCGACTCTGCCCGCTGGGGTGAAGGCTACATCAGCCGCATCCACCTGCCCTTCACCATGTACGACAACATTCTGGCCAAGTACACGCTGGCCACCGGCGGCACGCTGGACTCGGAACGCGACCTGAACGGCATCGAGAAGAGCTATGCCAAGATTGCCGAGGAGGCGCGCACCCAGTACACGCTGGGCTACCTGAGCCACCAGCCGGTGATCGACGGCAAGTTCCGCAAGATCGATGTGCGTGTGGACCGGCCCGGCCTCGAGGTGATCGCCAAGACGGGCTATTACCCCTCCGGACAGGACTTTCACTAGACCTCAAACCCGTTGTTGAATCAACCTTGGGCGTAGTATCCCAGGTCCGGGGTCCCCACGGACAGGCCTTCGTCCGCGGGGTGGAGATCCTGGTTTTGGGACCTGGGGTACTACGCCCCTCAATCACGACCCCGAATCCAAGCGATCAGAGACCTAGCCTGTGAATTCTTCAGCAAGCGCTGCTGGCCTGGGACTTTTGTCGGCCGCCAGTTGGGGCGGAGCGGACTTTGCCGGCGGGGTGGGAGCGCGCCACTCTCCCGCCCTGCTGGTCGTAGTTTCCGGCCAAATTCTTTCCCTCATTCTCCTGTTGGCTCTCTGCCTGGGAATGCACTTGGCTGTGCCCGGTCCGCACGACCTGTTCTATGCCACGCTGGGCGGCTTTGAGGCTTCCCTTGCGCTGGCCGCCTTTTATCGCGCGCTGGCCATGGGCCCCATGGGCCTGACTGCCACCCTCACCGGGTTGCTGACCGCGCTGGTCCCGGTAGTTTTCTCCTTCTTCCAGGACGGCCTGCCCACCCCTTTGACCGTACTGGGATTGGCGATGGGCTGCGCCGCCATCTGGCTGATTACCCACACGCCGTCCACCCAGGGCCAGGAGACGCCACCGAAGGCGCTGCTGTTGGGTGCACTGGCCGGGGTGGGTTTTGGCGCGCAGTTGATTCTGTTCAAGATGGCCAGCGGCGGCGGCATCTTGTGGGAGATGACCTCCGCGCGCGCAGGAGGCGTGGCGGCTCTGCTTCTGTTTCTGGTCGCGATGCCGCCCAAAGCGCCGTGGCGCGGTTTCTGGCTGACCGGCATGACGGCGGGAATGCTGGATTCCCTGGGAAGTCTGTTTTATATCCGGGCTACGCAACTGGGACGGCTGGATGTGGCCGCAGTGGTCGGCTCGCTCTATCCCAGCGGCACCATTCTGCTGGCGGTGCTGGTGTTGCGCGAGTGGCCCTCGCGGCGGCAGATGGCCGGAATGGCTGTGGCGCTGGCGGCGGTGGCGTTGCTCAGCGTTTAACGACGGCAGGCCCAGGGGCGCGCAAAAAAGCCTGTGCGCAAGCACAGGCTTTTGGGGTTCTCGCCGATCGCTGGCACGGTTCCGGCCAGGACTGCCAGGCAGATTCCTCGCCTGGCCAGGCGCGTACCAAGTGCTCTATTTGGGCTCGACCGGTGCGGGCGGTGGCGGCGGCACCGGAGCCGCGGCCTGCTGCACGGTTGGGGCCGGAGGCGTGGGCTCGGATACGCCCTTGATGCCTTCCTTGAAGCCCTTCAGTCCCTCACCCAATCCCTTGCCCAACTCCGGCAGCCGCTTGGCGCCGAACAGCAGGAATGCAACAACGCCCAGCACAATCAAGTGCCAAGGCTGAAGTAGATCGCCCATTTTTCATCCTCCGCGCGCCGCGCTGAACCGGCACGCCATGCTCACTGCCTATTGTCGCACACAGCAGGAAGGGCGCGCAGGGGGGTGGCGGGTCCTAGTTGACCTGCGCCGGGTTGCCCAGCCGCCCGGTCACCATGGAGAAGAAGGCGCTCAGGTCTTCCTCTTCGCCCGTGGTCAGTCGGCGGTAGACCTTCATGAGGGGAAAGAGGCGCGAGCCGCGCACATCGACGGCGGGCACCGAGACCGCGCCGCCTGGGTAAGGCGTCATCTCCCAGGTACCGGCGTAACGGCGGCGTACCACTTCGCCCAAGTAGCTGCCCCATAGGCGCACTTCAAAGTCCAAATCGAGCTCCGGGCTTTCGCCCACAAGTACCAGAATGTCGTCCAGCGTGTCGATGGAGTCGGAGGTGAAATCCAGTTCTTGTTGGAACTCGCGCTGGGCAAACTCCACCGCTGCCCGCGCATAGCTCTCCATCATTGCCCCCAGGTCAGGGTAAGCCGCCGATTCCAGCCGTTTGCGCAGATCGCTTGTCACACTTCAGAATAACGGGAAAGCGCATGGACCGGGGCAGGAAAATGGTACGGCCAAGGCGGTCTGTGGCAGACTGAGAACAGTCGCAGAGGGTAAATCGCTGTGGAGGTCCCCATCCCATGAAGATCGTAAAGGTACTTGCACTTGCTGCCGGACTGGCCTTGGCCGCCGGCACCGCCCGCTCCGCCAGCCGAGACATCTATCCCGATCCGGGGCAGGCAAGGGCGCAGATCGCCGATGCCCTCCGCACCGCCGCGGCCACCCACAAGCGCATTCTGCTGGACTTTGGGGGCAACTGGTGCGGCGACTGCCAGGTGCTGGACATTTATCTCCACGACCCCGCCAACCGGCCCCTGCTGGAGGCCAATTTCGTGCTGGTCCACGTAAACATCGGCTACATGGACGCCAACCTGGACATCGCCCGGCAATACGAGGTTCCGGTCAACAAGGGCGTGCCCGCGCTGGCGGTTCTGACCGAGCAGGGCAAACTGCTCTACAGCCAGAAGAACGGCCAGTTCGAATCCATGCGGAGGATGCAATCCTCGGCCGTAAACCAGTTTCTGGTGCAGTGGAAGCCGGTGCGGACTGGCTGCTCGGTGGTCACGGTGAACTGCTGAGGGAAAGTCTGGTCAAGACGCTGAAGCCCTTCCCCGTTCAGAGAATTAGGGCTTCGAGCTGTCCCGCCCTGGCCGCAAAAACAAGAGCGCGACAAGGGTGGGGCACCCAATAACCTCTATCCAGGCACTTGCAGAATCCAGAAAATGTTCAGCCTTGCGGCGCCAAATGCTTGGTGTTCTGGTAGGTGTAGGTAATGCGGTGGGCAACGGTGACCGTGGTGAGCACGGCCAGCACCCAAAGTGCCGGAGCCATGACGCCCCAGTGGTTGAACAGGGCGCCCAGGATGATGAGCACGATGCGCTCGGGACGCTCCATGAATCCCACCTTGCATTGGCCGATGAGGGCCTCGGCGCGGGCGCGTGTGTAGCTGACCATCAGCGAGGTGACCATGACGAAGGCCACCAGAACCACATAGCGGAACCGGTTGATGCGGCCGTAGTAAACCAGCAAACCGAAGAACAACACCACGTCGGAGTAGCGGTCAATGACCGAATCAAAGAAGGAGCCGAAAACGGTGACCTTGTTGGTGCGGCGGGCCACGCGGCCATCCACCATGTCGAACAAGCCGGCGCCGAAGATCACACAGCCCGCATAGAAGAACATCCGCCCGGAGTTGGTGGCGTTGGCGTGGCCGAACAGGAACGCGGCCACGATGTTGATGACCAGGCCGATGAAGGTGAGGACGTTGGGGGAGATGCGGGTAAGCGCCAGGCCATGCACGATCTTGTCAAGAAGCCAGCCGCAGGCGCGGCCAAAAGCGCTGGTCCAAGTCATTCGAATCTTCCTTGTTACTGCTTGCCGTTGTTGGCGGCGGTTCCGTTGCTGCCGTCGTTCTGGCCGGCTTCATCGTGAATGGTGGTCAGCTTGAGAATCTCAAGCTCGCGCTTGCCGTTGGGGGTGACGATGGTGGCGACGTCGCCGACGCGCTTGCCCACCAGGCCGCGCCCAATGGGCGAGGTGGTGGAGATGAGGCCCTTGGTCACGTCCGATTCTTCGCTGGTGACCAGGCGATAGACGATCTCCTCATCCTTGGTGGAGTCGAACACCACCACTGTCGAGCCATATCCCACCTTGTCATGGGGGATGTTGGACAGGTTGACCAGCGAGAGCTCGGCCATGCGCCGCTTGAGTTGGCCGAGGCGCGCATCCACAAACGTCTGGCGCTGCTTGGCCATGTGGTACTCGGCGTTCTCCGAGAGGTCGCCCATGGCCACGGCCTTCTTGATCTCGGCAGGGAGCTCGTGGGAGAGCTCGTACTCAAGGACTTCGATCTCGGCAAGAAGCTGCTTTTTAATGTGCTCGGGCATTCACTGTCCATTGCGGGGAGCGATGTGGCTCCAACCGGGGAAGATGAAAAGAACTCAGCTACCGATTATACGCGGGGGGCTGGTCAGAGGGCAGGGGCCGGGGTCAGCCGACGGCGTCCGCAAGCTGTAATCCGGGCGTCACGCGGGCGCAGACGACTGACCGCTGCAAGCTGACTGCTGCGGCCTCAATGCATGGCTGCGGCGCCGGCGCCCTGATCCGGCCTGTTCTTGCTGAGCAGAAAGGCCAGCACCACCAGTCCGACCGACATCCACGACAACTCCATGTAGACATCCTGGTAGCCCTGCATCTGCGCCTGGCGGTTGAGCTGGGCGTAGAGGGTGGCCAGGGCCATGCCTTTGCCGTTGGCTCCGCCGAAGCCGGCGCCGAAGAAGCCGGTGAGCGCCTGCGTCTGCTGCTGGAAGGCGATGGAGGCGGAGGTCATGGCGTTTTGCAGGTGCTGCTGGTGCCACGTGGCGCGGCTGGTCACCTGCGCATTGGTGACGGCGATGAGGATGCTGCCGCCGATGTTGCGCACGAAGTTGATGAGCCCCGCCACCTGGTTGCTCTCCTCCTTGGGCATGCCCACGTAGGCCGCGGTGGTGATGGAGATGAAGCAGAAGGGAATGGGCATCATTTGAACCACGCGCAGCCAGGAGGACGAAGCAAAGGTCATGTCGAGGTTGGTGACCACGGCCGCATAGCGGAAGGTGATCACGAACATGATGAAGCCGATCACCGCCAGCGTGCGCGCGGAGACCTTGCCGGTGGCGTAGCCGGCCAGGGGCATGACAAAGAGCAGCACAAAGCCGCCGGCAGTGAGCGCCAGGCCGGCGGTGGTGGCGTTGTAGCCCAGCAGTTGCTGCATAAACTGGGGCTGCAGGACGGTGTTGGCGTTGAGCACGCCGCCGACCAGCGCCATGAGGAAGCAGCAGATGGCGAAGTTCTTGAAGCGAAAGAGCTTGAGGTTGACGATGGGGTTCTTGTGGTGCAGCTCCCAGGCGATCAGCCCCACCATGCCGAAGACAAAGAGGAAGGCGAAGACGCGGATGAAGGGGGAGCCGAACCAGTCGTTCTCCTGGCCCTTGTCGAGCATGATTTGCAGGCCGCCCATGGCGATGATCAGGAAGCTGAGGCCCAGGTAGTCCATCTTGCGCAGCAGGGAGCGGTCGGCCTTGATCCAGGGGGGATCTTCGACCATGCGGCTGACCAGGAAGAAGGCCAGGATGCCGACGGGGATGTTGATGAAGAAGATCCAGCGCCAGGAGAAGTTGTCGGTGATCCAGCCGCCCAGCGAGGGGCCAATGGAGGGAGCCAGCACGGCGACCAGACCGTAGAGGGCAAAAGCCTGGCCGCGTTTTTGGGGCTCGAAGGAGTCAGCCATGATGGCCTGGGCCATGGGCTGCATGCCGCCGCCGCCGGCGCCCTGCAGGACGCGGAACACCAGCAGCATGGGCAGCGAGGGCGCCGCGCCGCACAGGAAGCTGGAAACCGTGAAGATCACAATGCACAGCAGGAAGAAGTTGCGCCGGCCCATGACGCTCGATGCCCATGCGCCGATGGGCAGCACGATCGCGTTCGAGACCAGGTAGCTGGTCAGCACCCAGGTTCCCTGGTTGGTGCTGGCGCCCAGGCTGCCGGCGATGTGCGGCAGGGCCACGTTGGCGATGGAGGTGTCCAGCACCTCCATGAAGGCCGCCAGGGCCACGGTCATGGCGATCAGCCAGGGGTTGACCCTGGGCTTCCAACTCAAAGTAACGGCGGGATTCGGATTGTCTGTCTGTTTCAGGGTCATTCCTGGGCCGGACGTGGCCGGGGATGTGGGTTGCAATGCGGACAAAAGTCGATTCCTCTGCTCTCTTCGAGTCTTTCACGGGCTGGGGAACGGCCGTGCGGTGTGCTGGGGATGCGGGGTGTGCCTTCCGCATCCGGTGTGTTCAGGTGTCCCGGAAAGCTGCGCACTTTTTCTTAGATTCTCATTGCCGCCGCCGGGGTTCATGGATTGCGGCAGCGGGACAAGGGGCAAAAGAGGAGACAGCGCGCCTGGTCCCCCTTATCGATTATGCCGGATGGAGATGTGGACGGCGTGAAAGGTGTCAGGCTGTTTTGGGGACCCGCCAGCCGATCAGGGCGACGACCAGCGCAACGGCTTGCATGGCCACGATGAATCCCACGCAGGCGGGCCACTTGCCCAGCGCCCAGAAGGCTCCGGGAACTACGCCGGCCGCAGTGCCGCCCAGGTAGTAGCAGGTGAGGTAAAGTCCCGCCGCCGTAACCCGCGTGCCGGGAGGAGCGGCCACGCGCAGGTGGCTCTGGGAGGCGGTTTGGGAGATGAAGACGCCGGTGGAGAGCAAGGTGAGCCCCAGGATGATGATCGGCAGCGAGGGCGCCAGGGTGAGCAGTACGCCGATCATGGAGCAGCAGATGGCGCCGGAAATGCCCGCGCGCAGCCCCACCTTGGTGATGAGGAAGCCGGCGCCCGGGGTGACCACCAGGCCGATCAGGTAGACAAAGAAGAGGGAGCTGAGCGCGGTGGTGGAGAGGAAGTAGGGCGCGGCGCTGAGATGGAAGGTGATCCAGGTGAAGACGCCGACCAGCGAGAAAAGCACGTTGAAACCCACGGCAAAGGTGGCCACCAGCCGTCGATTGCGGAAGAGTCCCTGCACCTGGTAGGGAAACGAGGGCAGCGTGCCCCGCAGGGCGGGCGCGGGCGGGCGGCGGCGTCCCTTGGGCAGCCAGGCGGCCACGGCCGCCGCCCCAATCAGCGAGGCCCCGCCCAGCACCAGGAAGCTGACGCGCCAACTGAACCGGTCGGCCAGAATGCCGCTGGAAACCCGGCCGAGGAACCCGCCCAGGGCCGTTCCGCTGACGTAAAAACCCATGATCAGGGCCACGCGGTCCACCGGCCACTCTTCGCCGATGTAGGTGATGACCACGGCCACGATGCCGGGCACCATAATGCCCTGAAGGAAGCGCCAGAAGACCAGTTGAACCAGCGTAGTGGAGGTGGCGGCCAGCAGGGTGGGCACGCTGACCCCGAGGATCGAGGCCACGATTACCCGCTTGCGGGCCAGTCGCTCAGTGAGCGCGCCAAAAACGGGGGCCGACAGGGCCACTCCGAGTGTGGTGGCGGAGACCGTCAGCCCCACACCTGTCTTGGAAACATGGAAGAGGCTGGTGAGAAGGGGCAGCAGCGGCTGGGTGCAATAGACCTCAAGAAACGCACACACGCCGCACAGCATGACGGCGGCAGCGGCCCACGGGCTGGGCACAGGGCGATCGGGTTGGGAGAGACGTTCCAATGCTTAGGATAGCGGATGGGGCGACAGCGGGGTGTTTTCGCAGAGGAATTGGGAGTGCGGGACGGACGGAAAAGGCGCTGAAATAGTGCGGCTCGGGGCGCTTTTTCTGTGAATTTGATGCTGGCATCGTGCTGTCCCACCCTGGCCGCAAAAACAACAACGCGGCGAGGGTGGGGCTCCCATACTTGAGTCTTCCCGCTTCGGGGAGGGTGGCGGCCGCACTCATTTTGCGTCGGGTTGGGCTGGCCGGGAGGGCGCCGGTGCGCTTCGAGTAAAGGTCTGGAGCATCCCCTCAAGGAACGCAAAGAACACATCAACCCCATAGCCCACCAGAAATGCAATGGCCAGCGGTGGGATGGAGGCTCCCTTGGTGATGGCGAAGTTATTGAACAGTCCGACCACGGCGCCTCCGATGCCAGCTATGAGGAATCGGGCGGAATTGGCGCCGGAAGGGATGAACGTCTGCGTGCTCATCTGCTGCTCGAAGGTGCGCAGCAGATAGGCGCAGGTTCCCAGCAGTGCATAAAGCGCGGGAAGCAGACAGATGGTAATTGCGCCATAGTAGAAGGACGTATCGTCGAGGAGGCTCTGGGCAAAGTACCGTACCTCCTGATACACGGCTGTCCGATCATCCGTGGCCTGGGCCAGATTCGGCAATCCCGCAGGCAATTCGAAGACTCGATGGAGTGCGGCGGGGTTATTCCGTATGCCGTTGCATGGGTCACCCTCATACTTGAAAACGAATGCGTTCAACTGCCGGGCACGGGCATCGATGGAGCGAATCAGGGAGGCGTACTGCTGGAGTTCCTCGATCATTTCCCCCTGGTTTACCCCTGGGGGAAGCGGGGCAGGCGTGGCGCTGGCTGAGGAGACATAACAGGGCACGAATCGTGACCGTTGCTCTGCCTTGACCGGCTCTGCTGGGGCCTCCTCAGCCGCCTTTCTCCTGAGCGCCATAGTCGGCATCGGAGTTGCCTCCGGTGCAGTGGTAGGCGAGGCGGCGGCGGGTGAGGGGGCTGCGGACGCCCCGGAATCAGGAGGCCGGATTTGCGTATCGAGCTTCACCGCGAGATCGTTCGCTGTGGAGATGTCGTTGCGGAGGGTGTTCGAGATGGCAGACACAAGAAAACTGGCCATCGAAAAAGGGACAATCAGGGCTGCCAGGCAGATGGCGGTGATGAGATAGCTCCGGACTGTGGGCGCGATTTCGCTTTGGCAGGCCTTCAGGCTCGCTGCCGTAACGGGCTTGGCGAGTGCGGCCAGCACGGTGAGCGCCGTCATCAGGTTGGCCGCGGCTTCTTCAGTCCATTCGCTGTTGCTGGCCGCCCTGGCCTGCAAAACGGAATTGCGCGTCGCGTCGTCGACGCTCATTCCGGACTCGGCCGCATACTTCAACAGGCATTCGGCATCCGCCAGGGCTTCCTCGAAATAGGCTGGAGGTGGAACAAATACAGGGGAGGGCGAGGTTGTATCTGCCATGGCGGGCATTGGCTCCCATCGTCAGGTTGTTTCCCGGGGTCCAGGTTTTGCCGGTCCAGTCACCCTTTACCTGCTGAATGGGCGGGCGTGAACGCCATATTACTTGGCCCTCCATTCTCTGGCAAGAGAAATCTATGGTTTCCATGGACAGGATGGTCTCCGTGGGTGCGCCGGAAAGCGATATACCCTTGAAGCAGATCATGACGTCCCTTCCCACCAAAGCGCCGCGGCGCGGCATGGAGGCCTTTGCCTCCCGCGACTTCCGGCGGTACCAGATGGCGCGCGGCGTGGCGGTGCTGGGGGCCGAGGCGCAGGCTGTGGCCGTGGCGTGGCAGGTGTACTCCATCACCCACCGGCCGCTGGACCTGGGCTACACCGGGTTGGCGCTGTTTTTGCCCGGCCTGTTCTTTCTGCTGCCCGCCGGCCACGCGGCCGACCGCTTTGACCGGCGCCGCATCCTGCTGGTTTGTTTCGGATTGCAGTTGTTTTGCAGCGTGGCGCTGATGCTGCTGGCCCGCAACGCGGCGCAGAGCGTGCACCCGATCTATGCCGTGCTGTTTGTGATCGGCACGGCGCGCGCCTTCTCAGGGCCGGCGGGGACGGCGCTGACGCCCCACCTGGTTCCCGAAGCGCACTTTGTGAATGCGGTGACGTGGAATGGAGCGATCTTCCAGTTTGCCAACGTCACCGGGCCGGCCATCGGCGGGCTGCTGTTTACACTGCCGCTGGCCTGGTTGCCGCCCGGCTTCCGCCTGGAGGGCGCGGGCATTGTCTACGTCTTCAACCTGGCCGCACTGGCCTGGTTCCTGGCGCTGGTGGGCAGCTTGCACGTGAGGCCGGGGCGCATGGAGCACCGCGCTGCGTCACTCAAGGTGGTGCTGGCCGGCCTGCAATTCCTGCGCAGTTCGCCCATGCTGCTGGGGGCCATTTCGCTGGACCTGTTTGTGATGCTGCTGGGCGGGGCGGTGGCGCTGATGCCGATTTTTGCCCGCGACATTCTGCACGCCGGGCCGCTGGGGCTGGGCGTTCTGCGGGCGGCGCCGGCCGCGGGCGCGGTGACCATGTCCTTGCTGATGGCGCGGTTTCCCTTCCGCCATCGCGCCGGGCGAAGACTGTTTGCGTCGGTGGCGCTGTTCGGGGCGGCCACGGTGGCCTTCGGGCTCTCGCATGTCATGTGGCTCTCGCTGGCGGCGCTGGCGGTCTCGGGTGCGGCAGATTCGATCAGCGTCATCATTCGCGGCAGCCTGCTGCAACTGGCCACGCCGCCGGAGATGCGCGGCCGGGTGAGCGCCGTCAATTCGCTGTTTATCGGCGCGTCGAACGAGTTGGGGGCATTCGAAAGCGGGCTGACCGCGCAATGGTGGGGAGCGGTACGCGCCACCATTCTGGGCGGGCTGGGCGCGCTGGCCGTGGCCGGGTTGTGGACGGTGCTGTTTCCCAGCCTGAGCCACATCGACGAGTTGACCGGGGATGCGCTGCGCCCGCGGGCGGAACGGGGCGGAGCGGCGGAGTAGCAAGTTGTGGTATCCCACCCTTTCGTCAGAAAAATGGCGAAAGGATGGCTCACGGAGTGGCAATGTTTTCGGGGTGGATCAGGAGAGGCGAGTTTTGGTCACCGCAGGATGCGCTGGGATGGGCTCTGCCAGTTCCTCAATCAGTTCCTCAAGCTGCCATTGCGTTCTTCTGCTCAGTTGCAGGAATTGAAAGCCGATCATCTTGTCGGAGCGAACTGCCTTTACCTGCGCCCGCACCCGGAAGGGCAGGCGGTTGACCTCAAAAGTCAGCTCGACCATCATGTCCAGCGGAAGGGGGCGTGGTTGCTGCAACACCATCAGGCACCCTGCCAGGCTCAAGTTGGCGACCCTGGCAAAATAGGGTGGCTCGGAGGTGATATGGATGCCTCCCGTGCCGGTACATTCAAATCGAGGGTAACGCCGCTTTTCCGTATCCATCTTTTGCTGTCCACAGGGTACTTGCTGCGTTGCGAGCTTTGCAAACTCAACTGAAGAATTGCCTGCGGGATGGGTGTCCCTCTGGTGCGCCGCCAGCGGCAGCGGCTGCTGACGGTAGCCGTAAAAAAGGAATCGGGTGGCAGCCCAGCGAGATGGGCGCCACCCGAGAGTGAAACTTTTGGAAAACCAGGTCAGGAGACACACCCAGACTATCGGCAGGTTCATCGCGCGTCTTGACCCAATGGAGTGAGTGTGGAATCCATCAATGGGTGGATAGAGCGACGGCGGCCGGCGGCTATTCTGCGATAGTCTTGGTCCTGTGCATTCCGGTCTCTCCGCGATTCCCGTGGAGTTGCGTCATACGGCGCGCGCCGGAATGCCGCAAGGACGATTGCACCCGCTTTGGTGAAGATGATTCTTGCCAACTCGAAGGGAACGGGAGAGAGGTCCGGCCGTTGGCTGGCTGCCGCGTTGTTGTTGGCGGGATCTCTTTCCGGAGCGGCGCTCGAGCCTTCCACGCCGTTGGCCAACTATGGCCGCCAGGCCTGGGTGATGGAGAACGGCCTTCCGCAGAATACCGTGCAGACGCTGCTCCAGGGCCGGCAAGGCTTTGTGTGGCTGGGGACGGAAGTGGGTCTGGTTCGCTTCGACGGCAGCGGGTTTGCGGTTTTTGACACCAATTCCAGCCCGCCGCTGCCTGGCAACGATATTCGCTGCCTGCTGGAGACGCGCGACGGAGCGCTCTGGGTTGGAACCAGCGAGGGGTTGGCCAGGTGGAAGGACGGAACCGTGACGGCCTTCACCGCCGCGAACGGGCTGCCCGGCGGGTCGGCGCGCGCGCTGGTGGAGACCGCCAACGGCGGGCTGTGGGTGTGGACGGATATGGGATTGGCGCGGCTGGACGGCAACCGGTTTACCGCCTTCTCAAGCGAAGACGGCGTTCCTGGCGGAGCCATCGCCTCGGTGGCCGCGGACGCCCAGGGCGGCTTGTGGGTGGCAACTTCGCAGGGCGCGGCGGTCTACCGCGACGGCCGCTGGGCGCCGGCCCGGCCCTCCGGAACTGCCTCGCTGCAGAGGTCCGGCGGCGATGGTCCTTACCGTGTGGTTGCCGTCAGCGACGGGTCCATTCTGCTGGCCAGCGGCGAAGGGGTCTTTCAACGTGCGGCCGGGCGCTGGACGCTGCTGGCTCCGCCCGAGGCAATGCCCAGCGACGGAGTCGACTTCCTGCTCTTGCTGCCGGGCGGAGAACTGGCGCTGGCCAGCAAGAGCACGCTGGTAATAATGCGTGGCGGCCGCGCAATCCAAAGGCTCACCGCCGGCCACGAGATTCCCGGCAGCCGCATCCAAACCCTGTTTGCCGACCGCGCGGGCAGCCTGTGGATCGGCACCAACAACGGGCTGGCGCGGCTGGAAGCGGGGAATCTGCAAGTGCTTCCCGTCACCGACCCCCTGGGCAGCGCCTCGGTGCTGGCGCTGATGGAAGACCGCGAGGGCAATCTTTGGGCGGGGACCGAAACCGACGGGCTGCACATTCTGCGCGATCAGCGCTTCCGCACCATCGGCGCGCGCGAGGGCCTGTCGTTTGACGCTACGACCGCCGTGGTGGAGGACCTGGCGGGCACGCTCTGGGTGGGTACCAGCGGGGGCGGACTCGATGCTCTGGGCCGCGGCGGGACGGGGGCGATCCGGAACTACACGGTGCGCAACGGCCTGCTCAGCGACGTAATTCTGTCTTTGGCCGCCGCTCCCAACGGCGACTTGTGGGTGGGCACGCCAGACGGTCTGAACCGGATTCGCGGCGGTTCGATCACGTCTTATACTTCCGCCGACGGGCTGCCCGACGACTTTATCCGCTCTCTGCTGGCCGACGCCGACGGGTCGCTGTGGATTGGCACCCGGCGTGGGCTGACCCACTGGACCCAGGGGCGCGGCGGCATGCACCTGGAGACTTATACCCAGGCGAACGGACTGGGCAGCGACCTGGTGGGGGCCATGGCCCGCGATTCGAACGGCGACCTGTGGGTGGCGACCTTCGCCGGCCTGTCCCGCATCCGCAACGGAAAAATCGTGAATTACACCACTGCCAACGGCCTCTCCAGCAATGTGGTCACGGCTCTGCTGCCGCGCGCCGGGGGGACAATGCTGATCGGCACGCAGGACCACGGCTGGGACTTTTGGGATGGGCAGCACTTCTCCGCGGGGACGCACGGCGGCCTGAGCCAGACCACCATCCGCGCCATTCTCGAAGACGGCAGCGGGCACCTGTGGTTCGCCACCGCCATCGGCATCGCCCGCTGCGACTGCGACGGAGCGGGCGGCTGCTCCCACTGGATTGAATTTGGCGCCGCCGACGGCCTGCGCAGCCGGGAGATGGCCACCAACAGCCATCCCTCGGCCTGGCGTTCCCGCGACGGCCATTTGTGGTTTGCCACCCCCAAGGGGCTGGTGGAGGTGGACCCGGCCCGCTTTCCCATCAATACCGTTCCGCCGCCGGTGGCGCTGGAGCGCTTTGCCGTCGACGACGTGTCCCAGGCCCTACACACAGCGGGTTTTGTGATGCAAATCCCCGCCGGGCATGTGCACTTCCAGTTCGACTATGCAGGGCTGAGCTTTACCGCGCCGCAAAAGGTGCGCTACCGCTACATGCTGGAGGGCTTTGACCACGGCTGGACCGAGGCCGGCGCGCGCCGCACCGCCTATTACACGAATATTCCCCCCGGCCGCTACACCTTCCGCGTGCAGGCGGCCAACAACGACGGGCTGTGGAACACCGAGGGCGCGGCACTGACCTTCGAGTTACGGCCTCTCTTCTACCAGACCGCGTGGTTTTACGTGCTGCTGCTGCTGGCGGCTTTGGGGCTGGTGCTGTGGCTGCTGCGCCGCCGCCTGCGCCTGGCGGAGAGCGAGTTCCGCGCGGTGCTGGGTGAGCGCAACCGCATTGCCCGGGAGATTCACGACACCTTGGCGCAGGGCTATGTAGGCATCTCGGTGCAGTTGGAGGTGCTGGCCGAACTGCTGCGCCAGCACAAGGTGGAAGCCGCCGCGCGCCACCTGGACCTGACTCGTGGCAACGTGCGCGAGGGGCTGGCCGATGCCCGCCAATCGATTTGGGCGCTGCGCTCGCAGGACTCGGGAGAGACGACCCTGCCGGTGCGTGTGCGCCGCATTGTGGAGGGCGCCGGGGGGCACGGGTTCGAGTCCAGTTTCAGCATTTACGGCGCCTACCGGCCGCTTCCGCCGGGCACGGAACGCGAAATCCTGCGCGTGGCCCAGGAGGCCATCCATAATGTGAAGAAGCACGCCGGGGCCCGCAATCTGTCTGTCCAGTTGGAGTACGGGCCGGCGGAGATCGCCCTGGAAGTGCGGGACGACGGCAGCGGATTCGCGGTGGGCGAGGAACTGGAGTCCCCGCCGGGCCACTACGGATTGACCGGAATGCGCGAACGAGCGGCGGCCATCGGCGGCACGCTGGAGGTGACCAGCGAGGCGGGTGAAGGAACCGCAGTCCGCCTGCGGGCGCCGGCGCCCAGAGAGCACAAGGAAGCAACGGGGGAGCCAAAGTGACGAAGGAACCGATTCGCGTGCTGGTTGTCGAGGACCACCACGTCGTCCGCCAGGGACTGGTAGCGCTGCTCAACGTGGTCGAAGGCCTGGAAGTGGTGGGCCAGGCCGCGGATGGCGTGGAAGCCATTACCCAGTTTCGCAAGCACAAGCCGGACATTACCCTGATGGACCTGCGGCTGCCGCGGATGAGCGGCGTGGACGTCATCCAGCGGCTGCGCATGGAGACGCCGCAGGCGCGCTTCATTGTGCTTACCACCTACGACGGCGACGAAGACATCTATCGTGCACTGCAAGCCGGTGCGCGGGCCTACCTGCTGAAGGGCATGACCTCGGAAGAGCTGATTGCCGCCATCCGCACCGTGCATGCCGGCAAGTCGCTTATCCCGCCGGCCATTGCCGAAAAGCTGGCCGAGCGCATGGGCACCGAGGAGTTGACGCCGCGGGAGTTCGACGTGCTGGAGCAGATCGTCCACGGCAAGGCCAACAAGGATATTGCCATTGAACTGGCCATCTCCGAAGCCACCGTGAAAACCCACATCAACAGCCTGCTGGGCAAGCTGGGCGTGGTAGACCGCACCCAGGCAGCCACCGCCGCCATCCAGCGCGGCATTGTTCCCCTCGAATCCCTCAGAAAGCCGAAGCCATGACCCAGAATCCGATCAGGAAATCCGTCCTTTTTGCCCTTCTTCTTTTGCTGTGTTCCCCGTTGGCGCAGGCGCAACGCTCCGCGTGGCGGCAGGCCAGCGATGCGGAACTGGCCTCCCTGCTGCCGGCCCGCGCTCAGGTGGAACGCGAGCACATTGAAACCGAACTGCGCACCGCCTCGGGCATCGTGGACGGCCGCGGCCACTACATCGCCGGGGTGGTGCTGATTACTGCGGGCTACTCGGCCAACGGCAAGTATTCGCATTATCTGATTGTGCAGGCGCCTGTGCGCATTGGCGGCGTAAGCCTGGAACCCGGCGAGTATGTCTTTGGCTGGGACCGCGCCGGCGACTCAGCGCTCAGCGTGCACTTCAACAAGGCCGCCACCGGCGCGCTGGTAGGCACCACCGAGGCTCACCGCATCGCCGGATCAAGCCGCGTGGAGAGCCTGCACATCTGGCCGCCCAGCGACAAGGCGATCATCCAGATCGGGCGTTTCGGGATTCCCTACGAGATTGGGGAAGAGTAGGAAGACAGGGAATAGGGAATAGGGAAAAGGGGACGGGAAACACTGAACAGCGTCTTCCCAGCGCATAAACACCCCGTGCCCCATCCTCGCGATTTGTTTCTGTCGCGAGGGTGGGAAAACACAAACCCCATCGGGCGTGCTTTCCCAAGTCCCAAAATCGGGACCTGGAGCACCCAGCTGGTGATTGCGGCAGAGGAAGGCCAATAACGCCAAAGGCCCGCTTGGCGCGGGCTTTTGGCGTTTGTGCAGGGACCACCGAAGAGGCTATTTTTGTGCGGTCAGGGTAGCCTTCTTGGCAGCGGGGGCGGGCGGGTTGACCTGGTAGTTGAGGTAGTTGGCCAGGTCGTCCACGTCCTGCTTGGTGCCGGTCATGGGGGGCATGAAGCGGCGGTAGGGGGAGTCGGGCTTGTATTCGTGGAGCATGGTGATGAAGCTGGCGATGTTGGCGCTGTCGCGTCCGGCCAGCAGGGTCTTGAGCGGGCGGTAACCGGCCAGCGTGTGGCAGGAGCCGCATTCGCCGCGGAAGATGGCCTCGCCGCGGGAGTAGCTTGAGGCAGAGCCTTCCCAGACCCAGTTGGAGCGGGCCAGGTAGCCTTCTTGATCCATGCGGTTGGCGTAGCTGACGCGGGTTCCGTTGGAGTACATGTAGCGGCCGATGACGTAGGGCTTGCGCAGCATTTCGCGCGAGTACTCGCCGGCGCCGGTGGCCATCAGGGCCAGCAGCAGGATGGCGACCGCGTGGGAGAGGTTGAAGTCGCGGGGATTGCGATAGGCCAGGTAGTAGGCGACGCCCACGATGGTGGCCGAGGTGATGATGATGATCAGGGCCATGCGGGTGACGGTGGAGAAGGTGCCGGCGTTGATGGTGTCGATGCCCAGGGTGAGCAGCGCCTGCTGCGATGCGGGGACCATCATGTAGTACCAGATCATGAGGAAGGGCATGGCCACGAACGAGGGCACCAGCCACTTGACGCTCCACTTGACCAGGCTGGATTTGAGAGCGGGCTGCTGGTCGCCGTCGATGCGGCTGGCGGTGATCAGCGCCCAGACGCCGGCCAGCGAGGCGCAGACACAGGAGCGCAGGAAGAGGCTGGGCCAGTAGGTGGGGTTGAAGAAGGCGTTCCAGAACTTGCTGGCTTCATGACCGGTGCCGGCAACGGCCAGCCAGGTGTCGCCGGGGGTGAGCATGAAGGCCAGAATGCCGTTGATGATGACCAGCGTAGCGACCGAGGCCACGGTGTAGAGCCAGCCCACCTTCAGGTGCAGCTCGGAGTCGATCTTGCCCCAGGTGTAGTAGTAGACCGCGATGGTGGTCAGCTCGACCATGAAGAAAACCCACTCGATGGCCCAGCCGAAGACGAAGTTGTGGATCAGGGCGCTGGTGGCCTCGGGATTGGTGAGCCCAATGGCAAACCAGATGCCCACGCCGGAGACGGTGCCGAAGACGCCGGTGACGATGAGGAAGAATTTGGAGTAGCGGGCCAGTTGCGCCAGCCACGCGGCGCCCATTTGTTTGTCGGCCATGCGCATGGCCTTGCGCTCGGCCAGGGGCAGATAGAGGCCGCCGCCCACGGCAAACTGCGAGATCATGACGTGGAAGATGGCGATGATGCCGATCACCCAGCCCGAACCGAGGTGGGGAATGTCCCAGAATGGATAGTTCATCTTTAAGCTCCTGGCTTCAAGCTGCTAGCTCCTGGCTTCCAGCTCATCTGTGCCAACGCCGAGCGCTTCGGTTTGGCAGGACGAGCTAGCAGCTAGAGGCTAGAAGCTGGTAGCTGCCTTACCTGATCGTCCAGTATCCAATGGCGGTGGTGGCCAGCAGGGCAAAGACCGCCAGCAGGCCGAAGTAGTGGGCGGCGCGGCTGCGGCGTCCGGACTCCTTTTGCGTGTCGTAGAAGGGAATCAGCAGCCAGAGCACGATGCCGATCGTGAACAGCAGAATGCCCGCAATCTCGCCGGCTTCGCCGCGCAGCACGACACCCAGCAGCTTGAGCATCTCAAAGGGGCTCATGAAGTACCACTCGGGATGAATGCCGAGCGGAGCCGGCGCCAGGGGATCGAAGGGCTTGCCCAGCGCCCAGGGAAAGACCGAGGCCAGCAGGGCCAGCACGTTGAGCGAGATGAGCCACATGGCCAGATCCTTGCGCAGGAAGTTGGGCATGAAGGGCATGCTCTTGCGCTCGCTGGGGGGCTTGGCTTCCTCGCTGGGAGGCACCGCGTTGCCGTGGCGCTGCACCAGCCACAGGTGGAAACCGAGCAGCGGAACGAACAGGGCCGGCAGCACCACCACGTGCAGGGCAAAGAAGCGCTGCACGGTGAAATCGCTCACATCCGGGCCGCCGCGCAGCATGTTGGCGATGGCCGGGCCGATCCAGGGAATGGCCGAGGGAATGTCCAGGCCGACCTTGGTGGCAAAGTAGCTGAGCTCATCCATGGGCAGCAGGTATCCGGAGAAGCCGAAGACCGAGGCCAGGCCCAGCAGCGCCATGCCGCTGAGCCAGCCGAACTCGCGCGGCTTGCGGTAGGCCTTCATGAAGAAGACCGAGAACATGTGCACCAGGATGGAGAACATCATCAGGTTGGCGGACCAGGAGTGGGCGGAGCGGATCAGCCAGCCGAAGTGCATGACGAAGGTGATCTGGCGGACGGACTCGAAGGCGTCGGCTCCGGGCCGGTAGTAGACCAGCAGCAGCACGCCGGTGAAGCACTGGACCATGAAGAGGAACAGCGAGATGCCGCCCCAGTAGTACCAGAAGGACTGGGAGTGGACGGGGACCGTCTTGTGGCGCGCGAAGGCGGCCAGCTCAGACAGACCGAGGCGCTCATCGACCCAATCGTAAACAGAAGCGGTAATGGTCTTCGAAGTCATGCGGCAATCCTTGGTTTGCAGGTCCTTTTTGCGTTACGCGCGCGAAACATCCACGCCGGTGGTGTTGACGGCCACTTTGAAGAGCTTGAGCGGCTTGGGCGGCGGACCGCTGACGTTGGCGCCGGTGTAGGGGTTGTAGACGCCGCCGTGGCAGGCGCAATGGATGCGGTCGGCCTGGGGCTCGTACTGCACTGTGCAACCCAGATGCGTGCAGACCGCGGTCATCGAGATCCATCGGCCGTCGGCATGGTGAATCAGCATGGCCGGAGCGGAACCGAACTTGAACATCAGCACCGAGCCCAGGGGCAGCTTTTCCGCGTCCTTGAGAGTGACCTCGGTGACGGCGGTGGCTTCCATCGCCATCTCTTCGGGCGAGGCCAGGTAACGGTACACGGGATAGGCGAGGGCGGCGGCGTAACATAGTCCGGCGGCGCCGGCCGCGGCCAGGAAGAAGCGGCGGGTAGTGGCTTCGCCCGGCTCTTCCACGATATTGGGGGATAAATTCGTCTCTTGGGTCATAGTCATCCGTTCGCGGGCGATCAGGCCGCGCCCTCCATCTCTTTCTTGGCGCCGGCCACCACAGACACGAGCCAGCCCACCACGCCCAGACTGGCCACAAAGAGGACCAGGAACAGGCCTACGACGCCCCAGTTGGTGACCACCACGCGGTCCCAGACGTCATAGCCCTTGCTCAGCAGGGTGAGGTCGCGGACGCCGTCGCGATAGACGGTGAACATGATCTCCGTGAGCACCACCACCAGCGCGCCCACCCAGCCCAGCCAACTGGCGGAGATGCGGCCGAATCCAGCCACGGCGCCGATCAGGATGGCGACTGCTACCATGGCCAGCCAGCCGTATCCGGCATAACCGGCAAAGCGATAGAGCCAGTGGTGGGCCAGGCCGATCTTGACCGCCTCCGGCTGCACGCTGGCGGCCCACAAGCCAGCCAGCAGATAGACGACGCCGAAGACGGCGGCCACCTTGCCGCCCAGGCCGGAGACAAACCGCTTTTCATCGGCGGTAAAGGTGCTGCGGCCGGCCAGATACACCAGCCACAGCCCGCCGACGAACAGCCCGCCAGCCATCATCAGCAGCCAGCGGGGGGTGAGGGTGGGGTCGCCGGTGGGCAGATAGGCGCCCATGGCCGAGGCGGAGTACATCTGCCGCCAGACCTCGGGGCGCAGCATCAAAGTCATATTGGTCGAGAGCAGACGGGCGATGCAGCCGGCCAGCAGCCACGCGCCCAGGCCCGCCCACCACGCCGATTTGCCTGCCTGCAGCCATGCGGAGAACTGATAGAGCAGCCAGTAGGCAAGCATCAGGATCAGGATGATCGAGATCCAATAGGCGCCGATCAGCACGCTGCTGGTGTAAAGCGCGCGGCCATAGAGCACCTGGGCAAACAGGAGCGGCGGCACTGCGAGGTTGATCACAAACGTCATGACCACGGTGAGCCGGCGGGCCAGCGCTTTGGCGGTAACCATCGAGGCCGGCGAGCCGCGGAAGAGACTGAGCAGAACCGCCAGCAGCAGCCCGCCCAGGAGCATTTCCACGGCCACAAAGTGCAGGGCCAGGGTCACGATATGCAGCAGCTTCAGCAGCCATATCGGGGCTGGCAAAGGAATTGGATCGACGGCAGGATATGGAAACATGACGATTTGAAGCTTCCTTTCACTCTTCGGGAGACGTAGGAAAGACCAGGATTCCAAGCACAAACGATCCTACAATGCCGAAGTCACTCAACAGCGACGAAAAGCGCCAGTTCCCGGCAGCACACAGCGTACGGCGCGGGGGTGGAATGAATGAGTTCCCCGGAGCATTTTGGACTGTTTATCTCCAATTTCATTTTGATAAGAAACATATGTTCTTGCATCGATTACGGTCTGTGATGTGAGATACATACGAACGTGACAAGCGTAGGTAATCTGCAAGCGGTCACTCGCCTTGTCGATAGCAGACGGGCGCAAGCCGGGCCCCGGGAGCCCCTGGTCTTCCCGGTTCTCCGGCGGCTGGGCCGCAAGTTCTGTTTCACAGGGCGATTGCCATGAAGAAATCCAACTCCTCGATGCAACTGACGCGCGCCGCCGATTATGGCGTCCGCGTGATGGTTCACCTGGCTACCCTGCCGGAGCACGAACGCGCGCTGCTGCCCGCGCTGGCCGCAGCCACTGAGGCTCCCGAGAGTTTTCTGTCCAAGGTCTTGCAGGCCCTGTCGCGGGCCAAACTGATCGCCTCGCGGCGGGGGCAGGCGGGCGGTTTCGAGATTTTGCCGCGCGGCCGCCAGGCCTCCGTGCTGGAGGTGATCGAGGCCATCGATGGGCCGCTCCATTTGAACGTTTGCCTGGTCGAAGGGCCGTCCTGCGGCAGGAAAGTGTGGTGCCCGGCGCACCCGGTTTGGCGGCAGGCCCAGCAGGCCATGCTGGACGTTCTGTCCTGTGCGCGGATTGCGGAACTGGCTTGCGAGGGGTGTGCGAGCGAGCCGGTCGCAAGCGAGGCGGCGCTGGCGGAACTGAAGGTGGTAGGGAACGGTTGAACCGGCGCGCACCCGCCCTGGCGCGCGCTCCACCTTTCGGACGATACTAGGCCTTATCCTGCCCCGTATACTGGCTGCCATGTTTGAGGCACTGCGCACCACCACTCTCTTGGGACTGCTGGCGGCGGGAATTCCCGCCTTTGCTTTCGCGCAAAACACAGTTCCCGGTGCTCTTCCCCCAGGGCAAACCAAGACAACCACCCAGATTCCTCCTTCCCAGCTCTCTGAAGCGAAACCTGGGCCACCCGCCATGCAGCCTGCGCCCATGGGCACGGGCAACGCGGACTCGGCGCATTCCGCACGTCTCGATGCGCAGCAGCGGCCCATTACCGCGGGCGGCTTTGTAAAAACCGGCCCCATCGTCTTCGAGGACGACTCGGAAAAGGCCGGGCTGACCCAATGGACCCACAAGATGGGCACGCCGGCCAAGAACTATATCGTCGAGACCAAGGGCTCCGGCGTGGGGCTCATCGACTACGACAACGACGGCTGGCTGGACATCTACATGGTGAATGGCTCGACGGTGGACGCGCTGACCGGCAAGGCGACCCCTCCCCACGCGGCCCTGTTCCACAACAACCACGACGGCACCTTTACCGACGTGGCGGCCAAGGCGGGAGTGACCAACGACCGCTGGGGCACGGGCGTGGTGATTGCCGACTACGACAACGACGGCTGGCCGGACATTTACGTGACCAATGTGGGCAAAAACCGCTTGTACCACAACAATCACGACGGAACCTTCACCGACATGGCCGAGAAGGCCGGTGTGCAACTGGGCAACTGGTCCAGCGGAGCCACCTTTGGCGACTACGACGGCGACGGCCGGCTGGACCTGTTTGTGGCCGGCTACATCCACTGGGACTGGAACAACCTGCCGGTGAGCGGCGAGGGTGGGGCGACCAACGCCTTCTGCACCTTCCGCGGCGAAAAGGTGGCCTGCGGGCCGCGCGGCCTCAAGGGCGAGCCCGACCACCTCTTCCACAACAACGGAGACGGCACCTTTACCGACGTGAGCGAGAAGGCTGGCGTGGCCGACAAGCCTGGTTACTACGGCCTCGGCGCGGTTTTTGTTGACATCAACAACGACGGCAAGGTCGACCTGCTGGTGGGCAACGACTCGACGCCGAACTACATGTACCTGAACAAGGGCGACGGAACCTTCGAGGACGTGAGCTACGCCTCGGGCTTCGCGCTCAACGAAGCCGGGCGCGAGACCGCCTCCATGGGCATTGCGGTGGGCGACTACCAGAACAACGGCATGCTGGATATCTTCGATACCACCTTCTCCGACGACTACAAGCCCTTCTACCGCAACGAGGGCGACGCCAACCTGACCGACATCAGCTATCAACTGGGCATTGCCGAGGTCTCGGTGCCGTTCCTCAGCTGGGGCGACGCCTTTATGGACTACGACAACGACGGCTGGAAGGACCTGCTGATGTCTGACGGCCACGTCTACCCGGAGGCGGACAAGTACGCCTGGGGCACCAGTTGGGCGCAGCGGCCCATGCTCTTTCACAACCTCGACGGCAAGAAGTTCGAGCCGGTGCCGGCGGTCGAGGGCTCCGGGTTGGCGGCGGTGGTCGCCGGGCGTGGCATGGCCGTGGGCGACCTGTTCAACAACGGCAAGCTGGACGCGGTGATCAACGTGATGGACGGCCACCCGCTATTGCTGCGCAATGTGAACCCCGACAAGAATCACTGGCTGGAGCTGAAACTGGTGGGCGGGCCGAAGAGCCCGCGGGACGCGGTGGGCGCCACGGTGTATGTGACCGCTAACGGCATGAAGCAGCGCGGCGATGTGCTGAGCGGCGGCAGCTACCTCTCCAGCAACGATCAGCGCCCGCACTTCGGCCTGGGGCAGGCCACCACGGTAGATGCGATCGAGGTGCACTGGCCCAGCGGCAAGGTGGAGAAGTTCACCGTGCCCGGAGTGGACCGGATCGTGACGCTGACCGAGGGCACGGGGAAGTAAGACAATCGACGGGTTGAGATGGGTGCTTTCCCATCCTTGCGACGGAAAAAATTCGCAAGGATGGGGCACCAGGCTCTTGTGTGGGGGAGGGCAAGGCGATTGAGCTCTGCCGTTTCCCGGAATTTGCCGTTAATTTGCAAAACCTGGCCCGGGATGTTTCAATCGGATTATTGAAACAGGGGTGCTCCACGATGTGGGGCTGAGAGATACCCTCGAACCCGATCCGGATAATACCGGCGTGGGAAGTTTTCGAAGCCGAACGGCCTTCCTCTTCGAATCGCAGCGTGAGTTCTCTTGTTTCATCCAGTTGGAAACAAGGGGAACCCATGTTTGTATTTGCCGCCGCACCGCCGGCTCGCGCCTTAGTTCAATCTTCCGTTAACCAGCGATTTCGCCGTGCCTGCGCGCAGCCTCTCTGGGGCTGCGCAGCTTTGACGTTGCTGTGCTGCATGGCCCTTCCCGCGGCTTTGTCTGCGCAGACCACGACGCCGGCGAGCAAATCCGCTCCAGCGTCGCAGACCTTGCCGCGTGTGACGACGACGGTGGTGGTTCGCGGCGAAGCCAAGGACGATTATCTCCCCGACACGGTCGCGGTAGGCAGCCTGGATGGCGCAACGCTCGCCGAGACGCCGCTTTCGGCCACGGTCGTGACCCGCCAGTTGCTCGCCGACCAGGGGGCGCGCGTGCTCTCCGACGTGGTGAAGAACGACGCCTCCATCGGCGAGGATTACGCGCCGGTGGGCTACTACGGCGACTTCGAGATTCGCGGCTTTCCCATCGATCTGGCTACGGGCCTGGAGATCAACGGCATGACCGTCGCCGGGGAGCAGGACGTGCCTCTGGAAAACAAGGAGCGCGTGGAGTTTCTCAAGGGGATTGCCGGTCTGGAAAGTGGTGTGGCCTCGGCGGGCGGGCTCATCGACTACGTCACCAAGCGGCCGGCCGCGGTGAAGGCCCTGGATCTGGCCACCGATCACCGCGGCAGCAGCTATGGCGCGGTCGATTTGGGCCATTTGTTCGGCAGCCGGAAGCAGGTGGGCCTGCGGGTCAACCTGGCCGGGGAAAAGATTGAGAGCTACGTGAACGACGCCAACGGCTGGCGCACCATGGGCTCGGGCTCGGCCGACTGGAAGATCAGTCCGAAGGCGATTTTGATGGGCGACTTCGAGTACCAGCACAAGGTGGAGCGCTCGGAGTGCGGCTACCAGTTGCTGGGCGGCACCACGGTACCCGATCTGGACCAGGTGCACCCCTCGACCATGCTGGGCGAGCAGCCCTGGGCCAAGCCCAACACCTTTGACACGCTCAACACCAGCGCCCGGCTGGACTACGATCTGCCCCGCGCCTGGAGAGCCTTTGCCGAGGGCAGCTACAGCCGCTCTCTGATCGACGACAACGTAATTTACGCCTACGGCTGCTACTACGAAGCTGAGTGCAACGTGCCGGGCGGGCCGGCGCCGTGGTTCTTTGCGCCCGACGGAACCTATGACCTCTACGACTACCGCGATCCCGGCGAGCTGCGCGTGAATGCGCTGGGCGAGGCGCTGGTCGTGGGCACCATCAAGACCGGCCCGGTCACGCACGAAGTGGCTTTTGGAGGCGAAGCCTTCCATCGCAATGTGGACTTGCCCGGCGCGCCGCCGCCCGATGCGCCCTCCACCGTGCAGGATGGCGCGGTCTACACCTGCGTCGGTTCGGAGAACATTTTCCAGCCGAATGCGCCGTTAGCCATCGAGGACCCGCACCAGTCGGCAGGCCCGGTGCAACTGGCCGACTTCAATCATCAGACTTCGGCCCTGCTGCAGGATCGCGTGCATTTGCCGGGGCGGGTTCAGCTCACCGCGGGCGGGCGCTACACCTCGGTCCGCGACTTCAATTACACCGGCACGCAAAGCCTGTGGCTTCCGCAATACGCGGCCACTTACAGCCCCGCTGCGGCGCTGATGGTCTACGGCAACTACAGCGTGCTGCTCTCGCTGGGGCCGCAGGCGCCTTTCTGGGCGGGCGGGCTCTACCTGGCGCCCTACCGCACGCGCCAGGCTGAGGTAGGCGCCAAGTTCGAGCCCGGCCAGCGCATCCTGGTCACGACGGCTCTTTTCCACATGCGCGCACCCTTCTTCTATCCCAAAGCCATCGACGATCTGGGCGATCAGAACTTTGTCTCCGAGGGCCACGAGTCGCACAACGGCATCGAGCTGAACGCGGAAGGCAAGGCCGCGAGCTGGCTGCGGCTGACCGCTTCGGCGGCGGGCATTCGCGCCATCTCCAGCGACACCGGCACCCCGGCCTTCGACAACAAGCAGGTGCTCAACGTGCCCCATCTGCGCACCGCCTTGTTCGCCGATCTGGCGCTGCCCCACGCACATGGGCTGCACCTGATGCCCGGCTGGAGCTACACCGGGCGCAAAGAAGCCACGCGCGACGATCAAGTGAGCGTAGCCGGCTACAACCTTTTCAACGTGGGGGCACGCTACACGCCGGGCGGCGACCAGGGCCGCGTGACGCTGCGGCTCTATGCCGACAACATCACCGACAAGCGCTACTGGAAGGACACCGGCGCCAGTTATGGGGACACATTCATCCACCTGGGCGCGCCCAGCACGGTGCGGGCTTCAGCGCACTACACTTTCTAGGAGACTGTCTGGGATTTTGGATTGAGCACGGGCAAAGGTAGGTCAGGGCTTTTGGATTGAGCATGGGCAAAGGTAGGTCAGGGCTTTTGGGTTGAGCATGGCAAAGGTAGGTCAGGGCTTTAGCCCTGACACTCGGAATCCTGCAACGCTTGGGCCTTTAGGCCCTGAGGCATGCTTTTCGGGCATTTCGCACAAGTGCAGATTTTTCCCGCACTCTGGAATGCCCGGACCTGCCAACGCCCCCTCTCAAAGCAAGGGATATACCAACGGATGAGCGCAACTACAAATCCAAAAGTCCACGGCATGGACGGCACGCTGGTCGAGCCTGACTGGCCGGCGCTGACGCTGCCCGAGGTGCGCGCGCTGCTGGGCCAATTCCCCGGCTGCGGCGAACCAATTCACATCCTCACCGTCAGCCCGCGGCCGCTTTCCGCTGCCAGCGTGGTGGGTACGCACGGCGGGCGAGTCTTCATCAAGCGCCACCACCGGCGCGTACGCGATGCGGAGGGATTGCTCGAAGAGCATCGTTTCCTCCAGCATCTCCATGCGCAGGGCGCGCCGGTGCCGCGGGTCTTTGCGTCCGCTGGCGGCGAGACGGCAATCGAGAGCGGCGAGTGGACTTATGAAGTGCACGAAGCGCCCGAGGGCGTGGACATTTATGAGGACGCGCTCTCCTGGACGCCGTTCCTGACAACAGCGCACGCGCACTCCGCGGGCCAGGCGCTGGCGCGGCTGCATCTGGCGTCGCAGGGATTCTCCGCGCCGCAGCGCAAGCCGCGCCCGCTGGTGGCCGGCTTCACCATCTTTGCGGCGCAGGACCCCGGCGCGGCGATGAAGCGCTATCTGTCGTTGCGCCCGGCCCTGGCCGAAGACGCACTGACGCGCCGCTGCTGTGAACAGGCACTTGAGCTGTTGGCGCAGTTTCACGCCGAGCTGTTGCCGCTGCTTCCCGCTCTGGCGCCGCTCTGGACGCACAGCGATCTGCACGCCTCGAACCTGCTGTGGAGCGATGGCGGTCCTGAGGCGCAGGCCACCGCGATCATCGACTTCGGCCTGGCCGACCGCACCAATGCGGTGCACGATCTGGCCCAGGCCATCGAGCGCAATATCGTCGGCTGGCTTGATCTGCTGCGGGAGCCTGCCCGCTCTGAAGAGGTGCCGGTCCATCTCGACCATCTTCATGCGCTGCTGACCGGCTATGAAACAGTGCGCTCCCTCTCCGCTGAGGAGGCCGCGGCGATGGCCCCCATGACCGCCCTCTGCCACGCGGAGTTTGCGCTCTCCGAGGCCGACTATTTTCGCGGCGTGCTGCACTCGGACGAGAAGGGGCGCTTGGCGAGCGACGACTACCTGGTAGGCCACGCCCGCTGGTTCCGCAGCCGCGGCGGCCGAAAGCTGCTGGATGCCTTGCGCCGGTGGGCCGCGGACCGCGAGCGCCAATCGAACAGAAGCGGGTGCCGATGAACTGGACGAACTTTGCGAATTACCTGACCGCGGACTGGCTGGAGATTGCCGGCGTGGTCACCACGGTTGTGGGCATCTGGCTGAGCACACGGAGGCTCCTCATTTGCTGGCCGGTGGTGCTGATCTCCGACGTGCTTTACCTGGTGGTCTTCTACCAGGCGCGGCTCTTCTCCGACGCGCTGCTACAGATTTTCTTTCTGGCCTTCACGCTCTACGGCTGGTGGCACTGGTGGCGCGGCGTGCAGCAGGAGGGCGAGGTGCGCGTGGTGCCGCTGCCCTGGCGCGGCTGGCTGGGCGGGCTGGCCGCGGGCGCGGTGGGTTCCGTGCTTCTGGGGTGGCTGATGGTGCGCATCGGCGCGGCGTTGCCCCACCTGGATGCGGCGTTGACCAGCTTCAGCCTGGTGGCCAGTTGGTGGCAGGCGCGCAAACACACCGCCAACTGGTGGCTGTGGATTGCGGTGGACGTGGTCTACGTGGGCGAGTATCTCTACAAGGGGCTCAGGCCCACGGCCGCGCTCTATGCGGGGCTGGTGGGGCTGGCCGTCTTGGGGCTGCGCGATTGGCGGCGCGCGCCGGTAGGGGAATGATGCTTTGAGGTGCGCGAAGCTCCCAGGACTCAGAAGCGAGACCTGGGGCACCCGGCAGATTGAGTGGAGAGCCGATTAGATGGCGATCTGCACCGCGTTGTGCAGCGGCTCGCCGTTGATGTAGCGGCGCAGCTCGCCCGCCGCCGTGGCCATGGAGCGGGGTCCAAACTGGGGGCTCGATCCGGCGATGTGGGGCGTGAGCAGCAGGTTGGGGCAGCTCCACAGCGGATGGCCCTCCGGCAGGGGCTCGGGGTCGGTCACGTCTAGGGCGGCGCGAATCCTGCCCGCCTTGAGCGCCTCCACCAGAGCGGTGGTGTCCACAATCGGACCCCGCGCGGCATTCACCAGCAGCGCGCCCTGGCGCATCAAGGCCAGTTGGCGGCTGCCGATCAGACCCTTGGATTCGGGCGTCAGCGGCAGGATCAGGATCACGACTTCAGCTTGGGGCAGCAGGCTGTCGAGTTCGCTGACGGCATGGACGGGCGGCTCGGTGCGCGCGCTGCGGGCCACGCGCGTCAATTCCACGCGGAAGGGCGCCAACATGCGCTCGATCTCCTTGCCAATGCCTCCGTGGCCCACCAGCAATACCTTCTTGCCGGTCAGTTCCTCCAGCATCACCGGGGGATAGAGCTGGCGGCTGTCGCCAGTGACGGTGGCGTAGCGCGCCGGGGATTCAAAGCGGCGCTTCCACTGGCCGCTGTGCTGCAACTCGAAGTAAAAAGGGAAGTGCTTGAGGGTGGCCAGAATGGCGCTCAGTGTCCACTCCGCGGTGGAGATGTTGTGGGCGCCGTGGGCGTTGCAGATGGTCACGTGCGGACCGGCTACGCCGGGAATCCACTCTGTGCCCGCCATCAGGCACAGCACCAGGCGCACGCCGCGCAGCCGCGGCCACATGGCAATGGCCCGTCCCACATAGGGGTCGGGAATCCAAACGTCGATGTCGACTTCATGATCCAGGTGATCCGCAAGAGGAATCAGTTCGATTCCCTCCGGAAAATCGCTCAAGAACTCCGCGGCCAAGGTGGCTGGGTATCCGACTCGTAGCATGGCTTCTACCGCCCGCTGCCCGCGGACGCCTCGAACTTATCCTATAACGGGCGAGAGACTTCGAATTCGCGCGGAAGCTCGCAGTCCGCGAAGCAAAAAGGCCGCAACCCCGTCGGGCTGCGGCCTTTTTGCCATCCAGAAAGCGCCTGCGATCAACTTGGGCGCACACAGAAAAATGCCACGGCAAGCCGCGGCATTCTCTGTTGCGATTGAATTGTCTTACTCGACGGCGATTGGTTCGATCGAGGCAAAGCGTCCGCGATTGCCGTGATCGGAGAACTTGACCCGGCCCGAGACCTTGGCAAAGAGCGTGTCGTCGGAGCCGATGCCCACGTTGAGGCCCGGCTTGATGCGGGTGCCGCGCTGGCGCATGATGATTGATCCGCCGGTAACCAGTTCGCCGCCAAAGGCCTTTACGCCCAGCCGCTGTGCATTGGAGTCGCGTCCGTTTGTGGAGCTGCCTCCACCTTTTTTATGTGCCATTGCCGAATTCCCTTCTGAAGTGTCTCGCGCTGCCTAAACGGCCGCGGTGTAGGTCACGCCGTCGGCCTCGATGGCCTTGATGCGCACCTCGGTAAAGTTCTGCCGGTGCCCCTGCAGCTTCTTGTACTGCTTCTTCCGCTTCAAGTGGAAGACCAGGATCTTGTCGCCGCGGCCTTCGCCGAGGATCTCGGCGGTCACCTTGGCGGTGGACGGCTTGGCCACGGTTCCGGGCTCGCCGGAGACTGCCAGCACGTCGCTGAACTCGATGGTCTGGTCTTCGGAGACCACACTTTCAATCTTCACCACGTCGCCTGGAGCGACCCGGTACTGCTTACCGCCGGTGCGAATCACTGCGTACATAACAAACCCTCCAGCGCTCTGGTCTCAAAACGAGGCGCATTCAAAAATCGGATACCGTGTGCTGCATTGGGGCGCAAAACCAGAGTGACTGCATCGGGAAGCGGGCCGCACTCACGCCGTGTTCGCAGCGGTTAACCCAGCATAGCCCTGTACGTCCTCAAAGGGGTGCATCGCCAAACTTAACAATTCTATCGTCAAACGCCCTGGCAGGTCAATTTGCCCAGGAATCCGGCCTCGCTATACTTCATCCATGCAGCCAATCAGCATTGTGGCCACGGTTCTCAACGAGGTCCAGGACATCGGCAGACTTGTTTCCAGTTTACTCGAACAGAGCCCGGCGGCGGCCGAGGTGATCGTGGTGGACGGAGGCTCGACGGACGGCACCTGGGAGTGGCTGACGGAGGCCGCGCGCCAGCACCCCAATCTGCTGCCCATTCGCGACGAGTCCTGCAGCCTCAAGCGGTGCCCCGGCCCCATCTCGCGCGGCCGCAATGTGGCCATTGCCGCCGCCCGCTCGGCGATTATTGCCTGCACTGACGCCGGCTGCACCTATCCGCCCGGCTGGCTGGCCCGGATTGCCGCGCCGCTGGTCGACGGCGAGGCCGAGTACGCCTTGGGCGGCTCCTGCCTTGACCCCGCCGACCCCACCGTCTGGGACCTGGCCTCAGCCCATTTTTTCGGCGTCAGGCTCGCGCCCTCTGCGCCCAGCAAATCCTGCACTGCCCGCTCCATGGCCTTCCGCAAGGAGCTGTGGCAGCGCATCGGCGGCTTTCCCGAGACGGTCTTCTTCGGCGAAGACACCTTGTTCGACCTGCAGGCCCGCAGCCTGACCCGGCCCGCCTTTGTCCAGGACGCCAAGGCTCTCTACCGGCCCCAGTACAGCTTGCTGTCGGCCTGCCGCCAACTGGCCAGCTACTCCATCAGCGACGGCATCCTGGGAGTCCGGCCGGCGCGTCTTTTTCGCAACGCCGCCCGCTGCCTGGTGGAAGTGCTGGCCCTGCTCTGCCTCTACTGGAGCGTTGTGCCACTGCTGGCGATCGTGGCCCTGGAAGCCTGGTTCGCCTTCCATCCCGACTGGCGCGAACTGGCTCGCAAGGGGCCGCGCGCCCTGCTCGCCCGCTTCCTCTTTTCCCTTCTCGTGCCCTGGATTGTGGCTGCCAACCAGCTTCGCGGCCGGCTTACGAAGAGGAACCTGCCCAACCGGCAGAATCTCTGAGGTGCCAGTTGTCGCCGGGCTCACCGCTGAAAGCTGATAGGTGCTTCAGGGGCGGGGCGGAAGCACGTAGTACAGGATGGCGAAATAGTGGGCGACGCTGCCGGCCAGAACAAAGACGTGCCAGACGGCGTGGAAGTAGCGCAGCCGGTCCAGGGCGAAGAATACGATGCCCAGCGTATAAGCCAGTCCTCCCGCTCCCAGCCACATCATCCCGTGCCAGCCGATGGCGTGGAGCAGGGGGCGGGCCGCGAAAACCACAAACCAGCCTTGAAACAGATAGACCAGGGCTGAGGCCACGGCGAAGCGGTCAACGGCGAAGCACTTGAAAACGACTCCAGCTACCGCCAGCGTCCAGACGGCGGCGAACAACACCCAGCCCACCGGACCACGCAGCGAAACCAGGGTGAAGGGCGTGTAGGTGCCGGCGATCAGCAGGTAGATGGAGGAGTGATCGAGCACATGAAACACATGCCGCGCCCGGGTGCGCACCAGCGAGTGGTAGAGCGTGGAGCACAGGTAAACGAGCACCAGGGTGGCTGCGAAAACCGCGCAACTGATCGCCTGCCAGGCCGTTCCGCGCAGGGAAACGGCAATCAGGTACACTGCGCCCACCAGTGCCAGGACCGCGCCGATTCCATGGGTGATGGCGTTGGCCAGAATATCGCCGAGCCTCGGATGGGTATGCACAGGTTGATGATAGTCCAGGGCTTAGGAGGACGTCGGCAAAGTGTGGATCCGCCGGGAAGGGGGGGCAGGCACCCCATCGTCGGGCAGGCCGTGCGGCAATGGGGAACGTGGAGATTACTAACGATGAGGCAATGGCAGAACTTTGGTTTCGGGGGTGGGAAGTCTGGCGAACTATGAGCTTATGTGGCGCAATGTAGCGCGATTTGGCGCATGTTGTCGCTTTCAAAAAGTCAAGCACTCACTTACGCTTCCTGTACATCACAAAGGAGTCTGCCAGGCTTCCTGGAATTGGCCGGTTGAAGGCTGTAGAGTTTAGTTATGCGAAATGGCCCTGGAAGATCTGGCAAGACCTACACTATTGCAGTAATTCCGCGCTTACGTGAGCGCTGATTGCGCTTTTCAGAGTTGCCTGGGGCTTAGTGCAAAGAGGTTTGCTAAGTCAGCAGGGCGGAGCTGTGCGCAATTCTCCTTATCACAAAGCAAGCCCCCCCATTCATTTTTTGCTTCTGGGAATCTGGTCCCCGAACTCGGGTCCCAGCCGGAAACAGCCGAGGACCTGTGACCTGACCGCGGTGCCCGGCAGATTTCGTATTTGAAACAGTGTTTCACTGGACCTAGGTGCTTTTTCCAAGTGCGAGTTATGGCACGGGCGTCGTCTTCATTCATCGAGCCTCTGCCCGCAGTTTGGCGATCGAAGAAAATGCGCGGGGCATCGAGGCGATAAGATGCGAGCCGGTTGCGCTGCTGCGATAGAGTTTTCGAGGCTGGTGCGCGATGGCGCGCATTTTCAGCCGGATTCTTTTCCGGTAAATGGTATTCCGCTGGATCGAAGATATCTATCGACGATCCAGGAAAGGCGCCAAATGCTATCAGTCCCAAAGAACCTGGAACTGCGGGAAAAGATTGTTCAGGCGGCAGCCCAACTGTTTGCCCGACGCGGATATGCCGGAACCAGCACGCGTGAGATTTCCCGGCTCGCCGATGTGTCGGAGAGCACTCTTTTCAGGCATTTTGGCCATAAGGAGGATCTCTTCTGGTCGGCCCTCCGCCTGCGTTCATCCGATCTGAAGCTCCGCGGGGAAATACTGCAGGGTATATCTGAACGCGACACGATTGAAGTCGCTCTTCCCAGGATTGTCGAGCTTCTTCGGGATAGAATATCGGCGAAGCCTGAATTGCTTCGGCTGATCGCGATTGCTTTTCTTGAGTTACACTGGAAGGCAGAGGCGTATTGCAAAGAATGTTTCGCGCCGATCTTCTCCGTGCTGAATCATTATCTGACAGCAGAAATTGAATGTAACAAGGCGCGCAAACTGGATCCCTCGATTGTCTCGGTAGCCGTAGTGACGACGGTAATAATGCATCCGTGGATTTCGAAGTTGACCGATAGCGAAAAGCCCCCTCACTCCGGCACTTCGGCAGATGCCGGCAGATACTCCAGGTTCTGGCTGGACGTGCTCACGCCAACGCCGGCCGCGAGTCCAAGGAGCACCGCAGGGACAGGTGGGGTGCGCGCCTTTCACAGAAAGCATGGCTGAGCGGCGCTGGATTTCGAGGTGTTGTGTAAGGAGTAAACAGTCAAGTGAATTTCTGGTAAAGCGTGGTGCAGAAGGATTTTGGTTTGCCGGTGCGTTAAAGATCATGCGAGTATTATGATGAATACACGACCGAGCGCAGTTGAATTTGACGAAAGAGGCAATGGGTTAAGAATGCCTGGGCAAGAAAATTTTGTTGGCTTCGCATATTCATCTCATTTCTCGGCGCAATACGGCTTCCTTGCCTTTCTCGGCATCGCTCCGCGAGCGCTTGGATTCGGCGAACTGTCTCTCGCAGAAATGCGCGCACGGGTGCCGGAAAAGCGGCCATTGCCAAAGCGAGCCCGATTGATCTACATTGGTGTGCCGTTTCCCGATTCGTTCAACTCAGACGCCAAACCGGTTTTGAGCAACGGGGAGCGGTGATCGGCTTTCAGAATCATGTGCATTTGGATCACGAGTTGCTTGTAGAATCGTTGAAGTTCACATTCTGACACGAACAGGATTGTTCGAGGCTATTCGTACTCGGTGATCCGGGCTTTGCATTTGGGGGCAGTCGTTCCCCATGGGGAGGATATGTGAGAAGCGTTGAGACTAAAGCTGCATATGAAAGCTCCCTCGTAACCTTCGAGAGGGATACAGCTGCGCCTGATGGTGTCTACACAGCCGACTACTTGCTGCCCACAGATGTTCCCGTGGAGTCTTGGCGCTACCAATATGTAAAGCGGGGACTTGATGTCACATGCGTTCTGATTATGATGGTGGTTTTTGCGGTTCCCGGGCTCCTGATAGCGGCCGCGATTCTACTGACCTCAGCCGGTCCGGTCTTTTATCGTGAAGAGCGAATTGGGCAGGATGGCCGGGTTTTCCGGATTTGGAAGTTTCGTTCGATGCACCGGCATGCCGCGCGGCAAGGCCACATTTCAGTTCCACAGCCGGGTGGAACGGTACTTCAGTGGAGAATGCGCAAGCATCTCGCTGATCCACGGATTACCGCGGTCGGCGGGTTTCTGCGCCGGTGGAGCCTGGATGAGCTTCCTCAGCTCTTCAATGTGCTTCGCGGAGAAATGTCGCTGATCGGCCCGCGCCCCATTGTTGAAGCTGAGACGGCCATGTACGGGAACCTGCTGCACTTTTATCTGGCCGCCGTTCCGGGCTTGTCTGGATTATGGCAAGTCTCCGGGCGGAGCAACGTGGATTACGTCGGACGGGCAAAGTTGGATGCTTCCTATGTGCAGACGTGGAGTCTCAAAGGCGATCTTTGTATCTTGTTTCGCACCATCCCGGCTGTTTTGACCCGGACAGGCGCGCGTTAGAGCAGATTCAGTTTTCAGCATGCGAACCCAGCATCGGCGCGACGATCTTGTTGCATGAAAGTTGCTCAAGAGCGCTGCCGGGCGTGGGGAGTCGCATGGCTTTTCGGTGTGAAGGCCTGCGGGCTGACTGGAATAATGAATTCACTGAAGATTGGAAGAGTCCCGCTTCATCAAGTGGTTTGAAATAGTGTTGCTGAAGTGCTGCGTGCAGTTGCAAGCCATGGGGTGAATCCTCGAATATTGAGTACATCTATGACAAAGCGTCTATTCGTATCCCTCGTGCTGCTTCTAATTGCCTCATCCCCTGTACTTCATGCTCAAAGTTCGGCCGGGAATGGATCTTACGATGCTCAGCAGGGCTCTTCCGCGCTGTGCGCGGATGGGAGTGCGAGCGTCAACGGGGTATGCGGGCAAGACCAGCAGCAGTCCCAGGGCGATGTGTCCCCAACGGGAAGCCTTCGATCCGGCGAAACTGGGGCAGCGTCGCCGTCTGAGAACGCAACACTTGGCGGGAGGAATGCCGTTCGGCAGGCGGGGCAGGAACTGCCCGCGGATTTGCCCACCGAGTTCCAGAAGTTCGTGGCGGCCACAACGGGACAACTGCTTCCCATCTATGGCGTCAGCCTGTTTCGCAACGTTCCATCCACATTTTCTCCCAGTGATCTCACCCCTGCCACTTCCGCCTACGTGATCGGTCCGGACGACGAGTTGCGGGTTCGCATGTGGGGCCAGGTCGACTATAGCGGGAATCTGCGCGTGGACAGGTCGGGGAACATTTACCTTCCTCAGGTTGGAGAAGTGCATGTGGCCGGGCTGCCGTTCTCTGCGCTCGATCAGCATATGCGTGCGGCGGTCGCCAGGATCTACCGCAATTTCGACCTTTCTGTCGATCTGGGGCGGATTCGGTCGATTCAGATTTATGTCACCGGGCAGGCGCGGCGTCCGGGCGCTTATACGGTCAGTTCGCTCAGTTCTCTGGTTGATGCGTTGTTTGCCAGCGGCGGGCCGTCTCCGCAGGGCTCGCTTCGTCACATCCAGTTGAACCGGGCGGGAAAGACCATCGCCGACTTCGATCTGTACGCACTGCTCATCCATGGTGACAAGTCGAAGGATATCGCTCTTCTGCCCGAGGATGTTCTGTTCATTCCGGTGGCGGGTCCTCAGGTGGCCATTACCGGTAGCGTGCGCAATCCGGGCATCTATGAACTGCGCGGAGATGAGACCATTGGCGAACTGCTTGATGCGGCGGGAAAGACCACGGCGTTGTCCTCCAGTGCGCGCATATCGCTGGAACGTGTGGAAGAGCGCCAACTTCGCCAGGCCATGGACATTGCTTTCGACGCCAGCGGACTGGCGACACCGCTTGCCGATGGCGATATTCTACGCATCAATTCCATTCTGCCTGCCTACCAGAACACCGTTACCCTGCGCGGGAATGTGGCCAATCCAGGGCGCTTCGCGCTGCGGCCGGGTATGCACCTGAGCGACCTGATTCCCGACCGGGATTCGCTGGTGAGCCGGGACTACTGGTGGAAACGCAGCCACCTGGGCTTGCCGGTGCCGGAGTTTGAGCCCGCCATCACTACTCTTGGACAAGATCCGCTCACTCCTGAAGTGAGCCGTCGGGGCTTTACCAGCAACGTCACTCAGGCGACGCTGACCGCGGCTTTAACAGCGAATAACCAGCAGGATTTGAACGCCTCCCGGCAAGACGTCAATGCTGTGTCGCAGGGAAACACTGGCGCCCAGCAAGGCGCCAATGGTCAGAACCAGGGCTTTGCCGGTTCAAATCAAAGCTCCAACAGTTCAAGCCAGAGCGGCAATGTGCTAGGTCAAAACTCCGCTGGCTCAAGCCAAAGCACTGCCAACGCGGGCCAGACCGCAGGCAGCGGGTCCCTGGCTGCCCAACTCTCGCAGTCGCCCGGCCCAGGGGGCCAGGTGCTGCCGAAACGGAACGAGGTGCGCCTGTCGGCTCCAGATATCAACTGGAGTTACGCGGTAATTGAGCGCCTCGATCCGGATACGCTAAAAACTTCACTGATCCCATTCGACCTTGGCAAGCTGGTGCTCAACCACGACGCCAGCCAGGACCTGGCCTTGCAGCCGGGCGATGCGATTACAATCTTCTCGCAGGCCGATATTCGGGTTCCGTTGGAACAGCAGACTAAGTATGTAAACCTGGAAGGCGAGTTCGTCCATTCCGGCATTTACAGTGTGCAGCCGGGCGAGACATTGCGGGATCTGGTGCAGCGCGCCGGCGGCATAACCGGCAAGGCGTATCTCTATGGTTCGGAGTTTACCCGCGAGTCCACGCGGGTGATGCAGCAACAGCGCCTTGACGAGTATGTAAAGACGGTAGCGATGGCCGCAGCACAGGGCACGCAGCAACTGACCGCGTCTGCCAGCCAGGCGGGCGAAGCTGAGGCCTCTCGAATCGATGCTCAGCAGTTGACCGCGCGTCTCAGCCAGATTCGGGCTACGGGTCGGATTGTGCTGCAGTTCCACCCCAAAAGCACCAGCGTGGACGATGTCCCCGCGATCACCCTGGAAAATGGGGACCGTTTTGTAGTGCCCTTTGCGCCCGCGACAATCAACGTGGTTGGCGCTGTCTATAACCAGAATTCATTCCTCTATCAACCTTCACGCTCGGTGGGCAGTTACCTGCAATTGGCGGGCGGTCCCAATCGTAATGCGGATGCAAATCGTGCCTTTGTCATTCATGCGGACGGCGCGGTCATCAGCCGCGAATCCGTGAAGAGTGTGTGGGGCAATGAATTCAAAAAGCTGCGGTTGAATCCGGGCGATACGATTGTGGTGCCGGATAAGACGTTGAGGCCCAGCACACTGCGCAACATCATGGATTGGAGCCAGGTCTTCTCGCAACTTGCCATCGGCGCAGCCGTTGTGACGGTTCTTTAGCCGGGAAGCACAGGCGCGCATGGTGCGCGCCGAAGTGCGGGGCGAGTCTATCCTTGCCACGGAAAGTGGAGATAGATGTCCTTGAATTCACCCATATTGGTAACCGGCGGAGCTGGCTTCATCGGCTCCGCCTTTGTGTTGCAGTGGTTGGCGGAACAACGGGCAGTTGTGACCGTTCTGGACAAGCTGACCTATGCCGGGAACCTGGAGAGCCTGGCCCCGGTGGCGCAGGACAGCCGCTACCGCTTTGTGCAGGGCGACATTGCGGATGGTTCATTGGTCCGGAGCATTCTGGTCGAGCAGCGACCCGGCGCAATCATCCATTTCGCCGCGGAAAGCCATGTTGATCGCTCGATTCTGGGGCCCGCCGAGTTCATTCGCACTAACATCGAGGGGACTTTCCAACTCCTGGAAGCCGCCAAGGAATACTGGTCGGCGCTGCCGGCAACCGAGCAAAGCGAATTCCGCTTCCTGCACGTTTCCACCGATGAAGTCTACGGCTCCCTGACTCCGACGGCGCCGGCTTTTACTGAGGAGACGCCCTATGCGCCCAGCAGCCCCTATTCGGCGTCCAAGGCAGCCTCGGACCATCTGGTGCGGGCCTACCATCACACCTACGGGCTGCCCGTGTTGACAACGAATTGCTCGAACAACTATGGCCCCCGCCAGTTTCCAGAGAAGCTGATTCCGCTGGTGATTTTGAACGCACTGAAAGGCGTGGCCCTGCCGGTGTATGGCGACGGCCAGAACGTGCGCGACTGGCTTTACGTGGCCGACCACTGCGATGGAATTTGCACCGTGCTGGATCGAGGCATTCCGGGGCAGACGTACAACATGGGCGGAAGGCAGGAGATGTCGAATCTTGAGGTGGTGCGCCAAATCTGCGCCATCCTCGACGAACTGAAGCCTGCCCAGAAGCCCTATGAAAGTCTGGTCTCCTTCGTCAAAGATCGCCCCGGCCACGATCGCCGCTATGCGATGGATATTGCCAAGATCGAGCGCGAACTTGGTTGGCGTCCACGCGAGACGTTTGCCAGCGGCCTGCGCAAGACGATCGAGTGGTACCTCGGCAACCTCGAATGGGTGGAGCACGTGACCAGCGGCGCTTACCGCGAATGGATCAACTTGCAGTACAATCCGTCCAGCCCGGCAGGTGCTGCGAACCGATGAGAACACGCAAAGGCATTATTCTGGCGGGAGGATCGGGAACCCGCCTCTACCCCATCACGCATGTGGTTTCGAAGCAATTGCTCCCCGTTTACGACAAGCCCATGATCTATTACCCGCTGAGCGTGCTGATGCTGGCGGGCATTCGCGATGTGCTGGTGATCTCGACGCCCCAGGATCTTCCGCGCTTCGAGCAGTTGCTGGGAGATGGGTCGGCCTGGGGGATGTCCTTTCAGTATGTCGTCCAACCCAGGCCGGAGGGACTGGCCCAGGCCTTTATCCTGGGCCGGGAGTTTGTGGGCGGGGATAACTGCGCCCTGGTCCTTGGCGATAACATCTTCTTTGGCCATCAACTGGTGGCGCTCTTGAGGTCGGCGGCAGCGCAGCCCTCGGGAGCCACGGTGTTTGCGTACCCGGTCAAGGACCCAGGGCGCTACGGCGTGGTCGAACTGGATGCATCCGGGCGGGCCGTGGATCTGCAGGAAAAGCCCGAGCATCCCAAGTCGCGTTATGCGGTGACAGGGCTCTACTTCTACGACAATCAGGTGCTGGATATTGCCGCTGGTCTGCGGCCTTCGCCACGCGGAGAACTGGAAATCACGGACGTAAACCGCGCCTATCTCCAGAAGGGCCAGCTGAGCGTGCAAACCATGAGCCGTGGGATTGCCTGGCTGGATACGGGCACGCACGACTCGCTGCTTGAAGCCAGTTCGTTTGTACAGACGATCGAAAAGCGACAGGGGCTCAAAGTAGCCTGTCCGGAAGAGATTGCCTACCGCGCGGGCTTCATCGATGCGGCCCAGTTGCAGGCATTGGCTGCGGACCTGAGGAGTGACTATGGCGACTATCTGCGCGAAATACTGGAAAACCCAGGGCTATAACCGATGAAAGCTCAAGCGACGCGGATACCGGGAGTCCTGATTGTGGAGCCGGCGGTTTTCGGCGACGACCGGGGCTTCTTTCTGGAAAGCTTCAATGAAAGAGAGATGCCCCGCATTGGCATCGATGCGCATTTCGTGCAGGATAACCACTCCCGCTCGCAACGCAATGTGCTGCGCGGCTTGCATTACCAGATAAGTCAGCCGCAGGGCAAGTTGGTTCGCGTGACAAGTGGCAAGGTTTTCGATGTCGCCGTCGACATTCGCCGCGGTTCTCCAACTTTTGGGAAGTGGGTAGGGGTGGAGTTGTCGGCGGAGAACAAACGCATGCTCTGGCTGCCGCCGGGGATGGCCCACGGCTTTGTTGTTTTGTCGGACTGCGCGGATTGTCTCTACAAAGCGACCGAGTACTATGTACCGGAATTCGAGCGAACCATTCTCTGGAACGATCCGCATCTGGGTATCGAGTGGCCGCTAGTGGGCCAGCCCATCCTCTCCGCAAAAGACGCGGCGGCCAAGACTTTTCGTGAAGCGGAAGTGTTCGAAAAAGACCTTCTCCTGAAGGATGCGCATGCAGAGCACTAAGATCCTTGTTTTTGGCCGCAGTGGCCAAGTGGGTTGGGAATTGCGCCACAAACTGGCCTGTCTGGGCCAGATGACTTCCATTGAGTATCCCGAGGTCGATTTCACCAAGCCCGACTCGATTCGCGAGGCGGTGCGCGCCGTGAAACCGGCGGTCATTCTCAATGCGGCCGCTTACACGGCGGTTGACAAGGCTGAAGTTGACCCTGAATTAGCCACAGCGATCAACGCCACGGCGCCGGGCGTTATCGCGGAAGAAGCCCGGGGGCTGGGCAGCGTGCTGGTGCACTACTCGACGGATTATGTATTCGATGGAACCAAGCAGACTCCGTATGTCGAGACCGATGCACCCAATCCCATGAACGTGTATGGCAAGACGAAGCTGGCGGGCGATGAGGCCATCCAGTCGGTGGGCGGAGACTACCTGATTCTGCGCACCAGTTGGGTGTATGGGGCGCGCGGAAGCAACTTTCTGTTGACCATGTTGCGCCTGGCTCAGGAACGCACGGAACTGCGCATTGTGGACGATCAGATCGGCGCGCCGACCTCCAGCGAATGCATTGCGCAGGCAACCGCCAACATTCTGGCGCAGGTGCTGGCGCCATCCGGTGGCGGGATCGACGGGCGCAGCGGCATCTACAACCTGACCTGCACCGGGGAAGCTTCATGGTTTGGATTTGCGCGGGCTTTGCTGACCAAGACGGCCGGAACCTACGGGTTCACGGTCCCCAATCTGGTTCCCATCAAGACCAGCGAATTCCCGCGTCCCGCTCAGCGCCCGGCCAACTCGCGCCTGTCGTGCCAGCGGCTGGAGCAGACGTTCGGCGTCACTTTGCCTGCTTGGGAAGACGCGCTGGCGCTGGTTCTGGAGACCCTGGCGGAAGGCGCTTCGCCGCTAAGCAGCAAGGCTTGAAGGCTGCTGCCGTAGCTTTACCGTGAAAGCCCTCACTTCGGTGAGGGCTTTTTTGTGAACCGCGTACATCTCCGCAAGAGCCCAAATTCGGCTACGCGATCACCAAGGTCTGGTTTGCGGTGAGAGAAACAGGGGTTGAAAACTCCAGGGTGACGCCATTTGCGGCTTTTGTGGTGCGCAGGGCAAGAGTGTGGCCGCCGATGCGGGCGGACCGGGCCCCTGCGGGAAGTGTGAGGCGTTTGAATTGGAGCGTTCCCTGGACGCAGTGAAGGTACAAGGCCTGGCCTTTGCGGCTGATGGAGCCGAAGCCGGAGGCGGTGGCCCAGGGAGCGCGGAAGTCGCCCGGCGCGACCGGCAGGAGGTCCAGAGTTTCGTGAGCGAAATCGGGCTTGAAGCCGGTGGCGGCGAGCAGGGTGGCCCAACTGCTCATGGCGCGCGAGTAATGACCACCACACTCGATGTGGTTCCAGGGCTGGCCGGCGCGCAGATACCTGCGATGGATAGCCTCGATAACCTTGACTCCCTCGGCATAGCGGCCATGGTCGATGAGAAACGAGGCAAAGGCAAATTCAATCCCCGACCACAAGCCGCCGGCCTGGAGGTTGGTGAGCGCCAGCAGCCCCGCGCCGCGGCGAGGAGCGGTGGCGTTGTGCAGTCCGAACTCCGGGTTGAAGTTGTGTTTGAAGATGTTGTCGATGGCCTGGTCGAGGTTGCTCGCGGAGATGGTGGGGGGCAGCCCGATGAGATGGGTGAACCACTCGCCAGAGACCTGGTCGGTCATGCACAGTTCATCGCGCGTTTTGCCGTCGGCCCAGAGGCTGTAGTAGTCGCCGTTGAAGAGCAGGGCATCGAAGCTGGCCGAGGCCTTGGCCAGCAGGACCGTCCAGCGCTGGGCGTCGGCGGTTTTGTCCGCGTCGGTGGCGATGCGGATGGCTGCGCGCAGCGCGCCGATCCAGAGCGAGGCGATGTAGGAGGGGGTTCCCCTCATGCGCCACTGGTCATAGGTCTGAAATCCGGTGTCGCGGTCGGGCAGCCCGTCGCCGTTGGTGTCAAGCGACTCCGTGAAAGCCATGGCCCGTACCACATGGGGCCACATCGAGGCCAGATACTGCTTGTCCGCGGTCCACAGGTAATCGCGGCACACCATCATGACGAATTGCGGGTTCATGTCGACGCGCGCATAGCCGGGTACATCGACCTGGTCGAAGCTGCCCGCATAGTTGTGCGGCACCTGTCCGAGGGCGTTCTGCTGGGCCATGAGCCGCTTCATCTGCGAGAGCTTGAGCTCCGGGAAGAGGGCAACGATGGGAAAGCTGCCCTGATAATCGACGTCGGTGGTGGACAAGCCGCAACAGCCCAGGCCCTCCCAGATGGCGTAACCGCCATCCCTGCTCCACCAGGTGTTGAACACCAGCGTGGAGAGCTGGCTGGCCCAGGCGAAGGCCATGGCGTTGCCCAGGGAGGTATCGGCAAGGGTGCGGGCAAACGTCTCCGTGGCGGCGCGATGCGCAATGTAATGGCCGCAGAGGAAGCGGTTGACGGCGGCTGCGTCGTCGAACCAGTTGCTGTACATGTGACCCACCTCGCGACCGTCGGTGGTGAGGTGATGGGGAAAGAACCAGCTCAGCGTGAAGCGGATCTCCGCCTTCTGTCCCGGAGCGAGCTTGACCGCGGAAGCCAATGCGCCGGTGCCCCAGGTGAGCCGCGGAGCGCCTTTCTCTCTCATCAGGTTTCTGCTGACTTCCTTCAGCAGGCTTCTGTCGCTGCTTTCGTCGCTGCCTGCATGGGCAGAGCGAGCATCGGAGAAGATCCGCGCCAGCAGCGCATCGGCGCTGAGTTCCTCGATCTTGGCGCGCACCGCGGCGGTGGAAAGGGCATCGATCTGGGCGAGGGTAGGCAAGCCGATCGAAGGGTCGGCCTCGCCTTTGGTATTGGGCAGGCGGCCGCTGGCCTGGAACTCATTGAGGACGCTGAGCAGCATGTAATTGACGCGCGGCGTCTCCCAGCGGCAAGGGCCGGGCAGCGCATATTCCTGAAAGGTGCCGCCGATGTGGGAGTGCTCGCCTCCGGTGACGGAGAAGCACATGCTGCCGATGCCCGAGGGAAAATCGGTCTGGGCCGCCGTCTGCATCAGGAGGCTGGTGACGCCGTTGTCCTGGGAGAGCGAATTGGTGAGGCGGCGCTCGGGGAGCGCGGAGGCCAGCGGGTTGTCGAGGAAGCCGGCGAGTGAAACTTCGACCGCCTCCTTGCTGACGTTTTCGAGCGTATAGACAACGTGAAATCCGGGAGTGGCCGAGTCGCGCGCGTCGCCGGGAATGAAGGGCGAGAAGACTTGAGCCGAGGCGCGCACGGGCAGGGACGGGTCGTTGTAGCGAAGACCCGTCATGGGGAACCAGGCGGAGTAGTCGATGGACTCGACGTCCTGAACGTAGGGGAGCGTATAGAGGTCGTTTTCGTCGGAACGCAGGTAGAGGTGCCGCACCTGGGGTACCTCTTCAGAGGCCTTTTTGGCGCGCAGCAGAAAGCGCAGATACTGGGGACCCGGAGCGGGCGGCGCGGTAGTGGAGCGTGCATTTTGCGCCCACGGGCCGGAGTTGAAGATTTGCCACTCATAGAAACAGCCGTCGGCGCGAATCTCCACAAAGCCGGTGCCGATGCCTCCCAGCGGCGCGCCGGAACCCATGGGCATGGTGGCGGGAATGGCCAGGGGCACGCCCTGCGTGCTCGAGGCCGCCGCATCCGCGACGGCCGAAGCGGCGCCGTTGCGCTGGACGGAGACCTGGTAGGGCGCGGCAAAGGCGGGAAGCGCCTTGCTCACGAGGCCTGTGCCGGCTCCCGCCATCAATCCCATGAGACTTCTACGCGTCAATCGCATCTTTCCCCCCCTTGCTCCTCTTTGTGAGCCTGCTTCCACCCTCGAAGTTGCTGCTTCACACCCGCGCCTGCAATTGTACGTTTGCGGGCGATGCTGCCTGCTCCTCCAGAATGACAATCGCATTGGACGGTTGCAGCCAATCGGCGGGGATGTGGTAATACCGCTGCGACGGCGTGCCGGCTGGACTGGCGGCCTCGATGAGCCAATGACGGCCAACCGCGCGGCCATTGACCCAGATCATCCCCTTGCCCAAACCGGCGGCATCGAGGCGAAAGACAGTTGAGCCGCCGAGCAGGTTTGCCGGCACAGCGATGCTTGTCTTGTACCAGCGCAGCGGACGTGAATCCGTCACGGAGCGCCAGGCGACCGCATCGGGGCGATTGGGTAGCATGCGCTGCTCGGCGGCAAGGCCGGGCCGCATGGTCCAGTTGTGCAACGGCTGGCCATTGAGCAACACCCCCTCCCAGATGCCTTTGCGCTCAAAGTTCATGGGGCTGGCGATCTGCCAGTCGCCCTTGATCATGCCCACCGCGGTTGCCAGCAGATCGATGCGATGCGGCCCAGCCGTCAATGTTGGCAGGGTGAAGACATGGCGGAAGCCATTCTGGTGATCCTTCTCGCTGATGTTGGCGACGATGCGCGGGTGCGCCGGATCCTCGGGTGTAATGGCTCCGCGGTCCTCGCTCAACGGAAGCTTCGAGGTCGCGGCCAACTTGCCATCTATATAGAGATAGAAGAAATCGCCGCCGTAGGGAATGACGATCTCCTGGGAGCCCGGCTCGGTAACCTGCGCGGTCGTGCTGTACCAGCAATAATCGGTGCCGTCATTGGTCAGCGAAAGCTGTTCGATCGGCTCAAGGGATGCGATGCCGCGATCGGGTCGCTGGGCCGGCAGAGGCTCATCCCACGCTTGCCAATCGAGCGCCCGATTGCTCTCCTGAGGCACAGGCGTCCATGCCGATGCACTGAAGCTTCGCGTCACGGTCTCGCGCGCCACTTCCAGATCGAAGAGCGTTTCGCCGCGAGCGCCCAGCAGGCGGGCGCGGGTGTTCCTCTTCAACATGGCGGCAAAGTCCTGGCCGGAGGGGTGCTCCTCATAGTCGTCCTGGACCAGGCGCAGCTTGTCTTGTCCCTTGCGCCAGATGGTGGTTCGCGTGGCGCCCCTTACCGCCTCGGTTCGATCTCCCTCAAGCAGCAGGGAACTGTGCTCGTGAAGCACGGCATGAAGGCGGCCGAGATAGGCGCCCGTCGCCGTCACGCTTCCATACTCATCGAGGGGCGCAAAAAAGTCGTATGAGGTGGTTTGCAGATACATGGCATTGCGGCCAAAGTTGCTTCCGCCGTGCCAGGGATAGTAGTTGAAGCCGGAGCCGCCGCGGCTGATAAAGTCCAGGATTCCGCCGGCGATGGAACGCGGGTCTCTGGCGGAAGCGATGCGGCCGCCCCACACCCGATACCAGGCCGGATAAAGTTCGGTCCACAGCATCGGCGTTCCGGGATGCGATTTGCGCACGGCGGCGAGGCGCTCGGGCGGGATCGTAAATCCGTTGGAGGTCTCGATGGCGCCCTGCGCTCCGCCCTCGCAGGTGGTGGAGGGAACGCTGGCGAAGCCGAGACGTTTTGCGAGTTCGACGATCCAGCGCAGATACTCCTGGCCCGCATCGCGGTACCGCTTGGCGACGTTGGCATACTCGTTCTCAACCTGAACCAGGATGACCGGGCCGCCGTTGGGCTTGAGTCGCGGCTTGACCACCTCGGCCAGACGCTCGAACCAGGCTTCTACGCGCGCCGTATACGCCTTGTTCATGGTACGGATGGTGATGCCGGGTTCGTCGCGCAGGTAGGGCGGATAGCCGCCATAGTTCCACTCCGCACAGATGTAAGGGCCCACACGCAGGAAGACCGCGAGACCCTGCTGCTGGCAAAGATCGAGATAGTGGCCCAGGTCGCGTTCACCAGAGAAGTCATAGACGCCGCGGCTTGTTTCATGCACGTTCCAGAAGACGTAGGATGTGATCGTGTTCAATCCGAGGGCTTTGCTGCGCTGGAGAAGTATGGGCCACATGGCGCGGGTTGAGCGCGGGTAGTGCATCTCTCCGCAGGCGAGCAGCAAGCGGCGGCCATCGACCATCACCGAACGTTCATCGTAGGTGACCGAACTGTCGGTCATGGGCGCCAGCGTTTGTGCAAGGCTCTTGCGCCCCGCGCCGTACAGGAGTGCCGCGGCGCTCCCCTTCAAAAAGTCCCGCCTCTCGATCATGAGTTGCCCTCGCATTTAGAAAGATGAGTTTGTCCACGCTGGCATATGCCTTCGCCAGCCTTCACGAATTGCCAAACCATTGCGGGTTTCCTGCCATCCCGCCCCGGCCGCAAGAACAAAGAAGCGGCGAGGGTGGGCACACGGGAGCCGATAGCCTTAGCGAAAAAGCACTAAGTCAAAACCGCTTGCAGCACATAACTCCTGCCCTCTTCGACGCGCAGGGCGATGGTGCCGTCCGGCTGCAGGTGCGCATCGGCAAGCGGAAGAAAGCGGAACCTGGCCGGCGGACGGAAGCGGTGTTCCGCGGAGGTCCGCGCGCGAACGGTGGCCGTAACGGCGTTGCCGTTCTTCCATGCGATGTCAACTTCGAGACCGCCGCGTGCGCGCAAGCCACTCACGGAACCTGTCTTCCAGGCGGCGGGCCAGGCGGGCAGCAGCGCGATCTCTCCGTCGTGGCTCTGCAGCAACATTTCGGCAATGGATGCAGTCGCGCCGAAGTTGCCGTCAATCTGGAAGATCGAAAATGGCCGCTCCTTCTTCTCCGCGATGCCCGGCTTTGCGCCGGTGCTGCGCCGCATGGCTTTTGCCATCGAGGGACCAAACGGATGCTGGTCGAAGAGGTTGATGCCGGTGCTGTGCAGCATGAGCATCTTCAACGATTCGAGGGCCTGATCGCCGTCGCCCAGCCGCGCCCAGAGGCCGATGGCCCAGGCGCGGCTCCAGCCGGTATAGGCGCCGCCGTTGGCCAGTCGCCGCTCCAGCGACTTGCGCGCAGCAGCCGCCAGCGCGGGCATGGAGAGCGGCGTGATCTCACCGCCGGGATAGATGGGATAGAGATGCGACATGTGGCGTTGGCCCGGCTGGTCTTCATCGAAATCAACCGCCCACTCCTGCAACTGGCCATGCTTGCCCACCTGGTATTGCGGCAGCCGCCCACGCGCATCCGCCAGCCGGGCGGCAAAGTCGCTGTCGATGCCGAGGATAGCGCCGGCCTGGCGGCAGTTGTCGAAGATTTCGTGCAGCAGAGCGATGTCCATGGTGCAGCCGGCGCTCACTTGCGCGCTTTTGCCGTCGGGCGCAAGGAAGCTGTTCTCGGTGGACACCGACGGACAAGTGGTCAGCCCGCCCTTGCCGTCGCTGGTGAGCCAGTTGAGGCAGAATTCGGCGGCACCCCTCATCACCGGGTAGGCGGTGGTCTTCAGGTAGTCCTTGTCGCCGGTGAACCGGTAGTGCTCCCACAGGTGCTGGCAGAGCCAAGGGCCGCTCATGGCGAAGTTGGCCCAGGTGGGGTCGGCGAATTGCATGCCCTCTCCCACGGGAGCCGACTGACGCCAGAGATCGATGTTGTGGTGCGAGCACCAGCCCTCGATGCCGTAGTTCACTTGCGCCGTTTTGCGGCCGTTCTCGCTCAGGTCGCGGACCATCGCAATCAGCGGCTCGTGGCACTCCGACAGGTTGCATGTCTCTGCCAGCCAGTAATTCATCTGTACGTTGATGTTGGAGGTCCAATTGGAACTCCACGGGGGGCGCAACTCCGCGTTCCAGATTCCTTGCAGGTTGGCGGGCTGCGTGCCAACCCGCGAACTGGTGACCAGCAGGTAGCGGCCGTAGTGGAAGTAGAGGGCCAGCAGAGAACTGTCGAGATTCTGCTCAAATCCGTCGACGCGCTCGTCAGTCGGCAGGGTTGCCGCCTCCTGCCCGCCGAGATCCAGGTGCACGCGGCGGAAAAGCCTGCGGTGATCTTCAAGATGGCGCTGCCTGAGTTGCGCATAAGACGTGCGCGCGGCGGCTTCCACAGGCTTCCGCGCTGCAGAGATCACCGCAGAGAGCGGCGTGTCGGGCTCATGGTTGTACTGCTTGTAGCCCGTGGCCGCGCCGATAAGAAGAATTACCTCATTCGCGCCGCCAATCTTGAGCGAGCCATCCGGCTGCGCCTCGACCTTGCCTCCGTTTGCCTTGGCGGTGAGCACTGCGGCAAAAGCCATGCCCTTGCCGGGCTCCTCGCTGTAGGTGATGGGGTTATCGCTGCGCAAGTAGTTGGGCACGGAGTTGGCCGGCGCTTTGCCGGAAAGCACGATGCCGCTGCCCTTGGCCACTGACGCGGATTGGAGCTGGCTCTTCAGCCGCACCGTGCAGTCAAGCGAGCCCGGCTTGCTGCCGATGAGGCGCACGACAATCACTTGAGCAGGAGCCGAGACAAACGTCTCCCGCGTTATGCGGCTCCCACCTGCTGTATAACTTACGGTGCTGAGAGCGCTGTCGAGGTCCAGCGACCGCCGGTAGACGGTAGACTCATCGCCGTGCGCAAAGTCGATGAGCAGATCGCCGAGCGGTTCGTAGGCCTGCTCGAACGGGCCCTGCATCTTGCGGCATTCCTGGTCGGTGGCATGGTAATCCTGCTTGCCGATGACCAGATCGCGCACCACGCTGAGATGATCCTTGGCGGCGGGATTGTTCCAGTCGCGGGGCGCGCCGGACCACAGCGTGTCTTCATTGAGCGCAATGCGCTCCGACGCCACGCCGCCGAAGATCATGGCTCCCAGGCGGCCGTTGCCCAGCGGCAGCGCGTCGGTCCAGCGGTCGGCCGGCTCGCGGTACCAAAGCTTCAGATCTTGCGGCTCGCGTGCTGCATCGATAGCGCGGGCAGCCAGCGCAGCGGCGCCCTTGCTTGAGAAGAACGGCGTACCGCTCAGCAGTGCGCTCACCGTGCGGACAAAGCTGCGGCGGGTAACGGAGATGGACATGTGTACTCCTCTTGGTGCGCAGGCAGAAGCCTCTTCGCTCGGCAGTCCTGCTTTCAATTGTGCAAGACGCTAGAGCGTGTCTCCTGAAGGTGTCGAGCTTTGGGCGCCCCACCCGCGTCGCGTTCTTGTTTTTGCGGCTAGTACCGTGACCGCATGATTGTGTAATGGCCGGAATGTGGCGCCGGTCTCCAGACCGGCTGTCGTGCGGGCGTACACGCCCGCATTGGTTCTGGATCAATTACCAAATCACGCAGACTGGGTACAAGGGTGGGATACGAGAGAACCACTCTACAGAAACAGGAGAAGTGCTTTAGGGCCGCGCCCGGTAAAGCACGCTGGCGTGCGGAGCCAGGGTTACCGTGATTTCCTTCGCTGGGCCAAGGTCCTTGTGCTGCCAAAGATCGCGCAGCCGGTAGACGTCCTCAGGAATGCCGAGTTGGGTCCAGGAGTAGTGCAGGGTCTGCGCCTGCTCAGAGCGGTTGAAGATGGCCAGGTAGTTGCCCGCGCCGTTTTCCGGCTTCGAGGTCCAAACCACATCCTTGTCCGAAGTGACGGCGACCCTGGTATCGCGCGCGTGCTGATCGACGTCGAGGAATTCGCGATTGATGAGCAGCGAGGTGGTCCACGCATCGTTGTGCGGCAGATCGCCGCCCATCATCAAAGGCGAGCGGAAGATGCCCCACAGCGTCAGGAAGGTTCTCTGCTCGTCGTGCGTGAGCCGCGTCCAGCGCGGTGCGCCCCAGCCCGGAGCCGGCCCCAGGTAGCCCAGCGGCAGCATATCCGCATCCGGATAGTGCCCGTTGCGCGGAGCAGCGGCCCAGGCCGCGACCTTGGCAAACTGATCGTTCAGACCCTGCGGATAAAACTCCGTGCTGTGCCAGATGTCCCAGATGTCGTTGGAGATGCGCCACTGGGTGGCGTACCGCTCCATCTCCTCATCCTTTTCAAGCGGAGCCGGGCCGGGCGACAGGCTGAGCACGATGGGGCGGCCGGTCTTGGCCAGCGCGGCGCTCAACATGCGAATCTCATTGCCCTTGTACGGCCCCATCGCGATGCAGTCGACCTTGATCAGGTCCACGCCCCAGCCGGCGTAGAGGCGCGCGATCGAGTCGTAATAGGCCTGGCCCGCCGGCGTGTCCTTTACATCGTAATTATCGTAGTTCCACTTGCAGGTCCCAGTGGTGTCGGCCGCATCCGCGGCGTGGAAAGCCGAGCCTTCAATGGGATCGTTCTGCTTGACCGCCTGCTTGGGAATGCCCTGCAGAATATGAATGCCAAACTTCAGCCCCAGCGAGTGAACATAATCGGCCAGCGGTTTGAAGCCAGTCCCGGCAGCGGAGGGAAAGCGGTTGGGAGCCGGAGTGTAACGGCCGTCGGCGTCCATGCTGTAGAGCGAGTCCTTGGCGTTCCCCTCGGCGATGGGGTTGGTGACGAACCACTCCATGTCAACCACCACGTATTGCCAGCCGAAGGCCTTCAGGTTCCTGGCCATCCAATCGGCGTTGGCTTTCACCTGCGCTTCATTCACCGTGGTTCCATAGGAGTCCCAGCTATTCCAGCCCATCGGCGGCGTGGCGGCAGGCATGCCGGTCGCTTGCGCACCCGCAGGCAAGTGAGAGCAAAACAGGAGCGCAACAACGAGAGATGAGGCAAAGCCAATGGATGAAAGCCTGCTAGCGAGATTCATGTCGCTCCTTACCCGTGATTTTGTGGCCTGATCGCAGTGCGTCAGGGTTGAGGCGCTTCATAGCCGGGCGCCAACGCTGCGCCAGACGCAAACGAATACCCTGGCCCCCTGAGTGACCTGGGCGCTGGAGAGCCGCAAAAAAGCAACGCCTGGAGCGTTTGGCTCTCTCCGCCCACGGTACGGACGCTCCGGCGGGGCTCAATTGCGCATCCAGGAAAGCGTTTACTTTTTGCCGCCGGATTTCGCTCCTCGGGAAAGCCCGCCCGCTCTTGCAAAGCCCTCATTTTCAGACAAACCTCTGGCGCCACGAAGTATAGCCTCGCGGGGTGAGATGTTGTCAACACGTCATCGATTACTTGACGGCAAAAGCGCCATTCCGGCGCTGCGAAGGCGGATCGGAAGTCGTCTTCTCCGTTGACATGCCTTCCAGGCAGAGGGCTATACTCGCCCTGACCTTGGCGCAAAGTGCATTGATCATCGAGATGGACAGAGGAGAAACACTCACATGCTGAAGACCGGCATTCTGAATCCCAACATCAATTCGCTGCTGAGCCGTGTACGCCATACCAATACGCTGGTCATCGCAGATCGCGGCTTTCCATTCTGGCCTGAGATCGAGACGGTGGATATCTCGTTGGTCGACGATCTGCCCAGAGTGCTTGAGGTGCTGGCGGCGATTCGCGCCAACTTCAACATCGGCCGTGCGTTCATGGCTGAAGAGTTTCGCTCGGCAAACAGTGCGCAGACATGCATGGACTTTGAGCGCGCGCTGGAAGGGATTGAGCTGGTGCGCGAACCCCATATCGAGTTCAAGAAGCGTGTGCCCAGGGCCATTGGCCTGATTCGCACCGGGGACACGACTCAATACGCGAATCTCATTCTGGAATCGGCGTAGAACAACCCAGAGCAGAGTTAGCGGCAGAGGAGCGGCAAAGCTGCTGGTTTTAATCCGAAAGGTCTCGACCTATCCCAGCGGGATCAACAAGCTGAAAACTCATGGAAGGGTGCGCCTCCCGCTTGGCGCTCTTCGCCTCCTCGACAGCGGTTGTAGAATACAGTTGTCACCGTCGAGGAACAGGCGGCTTCATTCGTGAAAGTGCAGTTGCAGGTGCGCATATGAAGCAACAACACGGCAGGGTCTCCGAGCTGGCAAGTCTCATCTCCCACGCAGTTGATTCATGCCGCAGGTGGCCTTTTCCTGGAATCGGCGGCGGATGGCGGCTTCACGGAGTTATGGCAGCAGTTATCGCTCTGTCGATGAGCGTATCTGCTCCGGCGGCGATGGCGCAGATCTCTTCCCCACAGCGTTCCGGCGGGGTTACGATCCTGGGCAAAGTGCTCAATCCCGCCGGCGTTCCGGCTGCCGATGCGCTGGTTCGACTTGAACAGAATGGCGTTCAAGGCGCTGTGGAGACGAAGACGAATGCCGCGGGCGCGTTCTCATTCCCGGCATTGCAAGCTGGCAATTACACACTGAGCGCGGAGAAGGCAGGACTGCGCAGTCGCGCTGCTGATGTGACCGCATCGTTGCAGGGAGATAGCAAGCAGGTCGATTTGGTTTTGCAGGATTCGACCGCTGCCAGCCCTTCCTCGCCGTCGTCGATGCAAGCCATGGAGTTCGCCGACAAGCCGAATTTCACCGTTGCGGGAGTTACCGATTGGACTGCGGCGGGCGGCCATGGATCAGACACCAGCCTGCGCACCAGCGAGGCTCTCACGCGGGAGGCGGTCACCCTGAAAGCCTATGGCGCCGCTCACAACGCGCCAGTGAACGCAGGCGGCAGCCGGGCTAGTGAATCTGAAAGCAAACTGCGCGCGGCGCTTGCCAGCTCTCCGCAGAGCTTCGCGGCTAACCGCCAGCTCGGCGATTTCTATCTGCACGCGGGCCGCTACCGGGAATCCATTCCGCTGCTCGAAGCTTCGTACCGGATCGATCCCAAGGATTCCAGCAACGAGTACAACCTGGCAGTTGCGTTGAAAGAAGCCGGTGATCTGCCGCAGGCGCGTGAGCATACGCAGAAGCTGCTGGCCCATCGGGAGAGCGCTGATTTGTATCGCCTGGCTGCCGAGGTGGACGAGAAGCTGGACGATCCCCTGACCGCTGTTCACGAGTTTGAACAGGCAGTCCGCCTCGAACCCAGCGAACAGAACTACTTTGCATGGGGATCCGAACTGCTGTTTCACCGTGCCGTGCTGCAAGCGCAAGAGGTGTTTCAAAAGGGCGCAGCGGCCTATCCGAATTCGGAAAGAATGCTCACAGCGCTGGGAACGGCCCTCTTCTCCAGCGCGCGCTACGATCAGGCGGCGCTTCGTTTGTGCGATGCTTCTGACTTGAATCCGGCCGATCCCGAGCCCTACATCTTCATGGGCAAGATCGAGATGGTTGCGCCGAATCCATTGCCGTGCGTGGAGCGGAAGCTGGCGCGGTTTGTCGAGGAGCAGCCGGGAAGTTCCACGGCCAACTACCTTTATGCGATGGCCATCTGGAAACGGCAAGAACTGCCGGCGGACAAGCAGGTCCTGCAGAAAGTGGAGGCCCTGCTCACCAGGGCCGCGACGCTCGACCCAAAAAACGCCGATGCCTATCTCCAACTGGGAAATCTATACGCAGCCCAGCGGGATTATCACACGGCGATCGGCTTTTACCTGAAGGCAATCGAAGCAGATCCGCAGTTAGCCGAGGTGCACTATCGGCTGGGCATGGCTTATGACCGGACGGGTGAGCCGGCAAATGCCAAGCAGGAATTCCAGTTGCATACAGAACTCAGGAAGCAGCAGCAAGCCGAGGTCGACCGGCAGCGGCGCGAGGTGAAGCAGTTCCTCGTAGGCGGGCAGCCGACTTATCCGGCGCAACGCTGAACAGGGAAGAGGAAGAGCCGGTCAAGCGGCTGATTCAGCGATTTTCAACAGGGTCGAATCGATGAGCAAATCGATTCGGCCCTATCTTGAATGTGCGCTACTTCTTTGGCGGCTTGAAGGTTGCGACGATGCCCTCACCTTCGCGAATGGTGAGGATCTGATTGGCTTTGACCTGCGTGAAGCGTTCGACCTTCTGCGTGGTTGGCCATTTGACTTCGATCCAATCCACGACTTCCGATTTGCCGAGGCCGAAGTGCAGGCGAAGATCGCTCTGTGACATGACGCTTGTCCCGCTGTGAACCTCATCCATCTGAATATGCTTCCCGGTTGCAACCCGCGCGCGCGCTCCGATGGCGGTACGATTGCACTTCGTCCCTACCAGTTTGAGCTTGATCCAGTTCTGCTTGTTGCCCCCAACGTTGTGCAGCAGGGAGGGCAAATCGTTCATGTTCAGGATCAGGGCGTCCATGCCGCCATCGTTGTCGTAGTCGCCGAATGCAGCGCCGCGGCTGGAGAACCGCTCGGTGATGCCGGGGCCCATTTCCGCTGACACATCCTTGAAGCGGCCATTGCCAAGGTTCTTGTACACCAGGCGCGGATTCTTGAAGGACTCGCCAAAATTGTAGTTGTCGATCTCCGGGTAGACGTGTCCATTGACCTGCATGATGTCTGGCCAGCCATCGTTGTCGTAGTCGATGAAGCCGCAGCCCCAGGCCACATAGTTGTTGTTGATGCCCACGCCGGAGATGAAGGACAGGTCGGTAAAGGTGCCGTCGCCGTTGTTGTGGTAGAGGTCGCAGGTGTCGTCGGCGAAGTTGGTCTTGAAGATGTCGAGCCAGCCGTCGCAGTCGTAGTCGGCCACGCCCAGGCCCATCCCGGCCTGCTCGTGCCCGTCCTCGTTGTAGGCGCAACCAGCCATGACGGCCACGTCAGTGAACGTGCCGTCATGGTTGTTCTTGAACATCATGCTGGGTTCGGAGTCCACCGCGACATAGATATCCGGCCAACCGTCGTTATCGAAATCGTAGGAAGTGGCGGAGATGGAGTAGCGCGGACCGGGCTTCAGAATGCCGGCCTTTTCCGAGACGTCGGTGAAGGTCCCATCTCCGTTGTTGTGATAGAGAAGGTCGGTCTCGCCCGGCAGGCCGCGGGGACCGCACATGGTGGGCACGCCTTTCCATTGGCAGAAGGTCATATCGTCCAGCGAAGGTGGCTTGTCCGGATCCAATTTGATGAAATTGCAGACGAAGAGATCCAGGAACCCGTCCCGGTCATAATCGAGAAAAGTACAGCCGGTGCCCCAGCGGCCTTTCTCCTGGTAGAGGCCCGCCTTGCGGGTAACATCGGTAAAGGTTCCATTTCCGTTGTTATGAAAGAGGATGTTATGACCCCAGAAGCAACAGAAGAGATCGTCCCAGCCATCGTTGTCGTAGTCGCCCACGCAGACGCCGGTTTGCCATCCGAATCGTCCCAGTCCCGATTTTAGGGTGACATCGGTAAAGGTGCCGTCGCGGTTGTTCTTGTAGAGATGCGATGTCGGCTCCTTGCCGGCCGGCCAATGCGCATCCAGCCGATTCCCGTTGGAAAGATAGATGTCCAGCCATCCGTCGTTGTCGTAATCGAAAAAGGCCAGTCCGCTGCCTTTGGTCTCAATGATGATGCGCTTCTGCTTGATGCCGCCCCATACATTAGGGATGGTCAGGCCGGCTTGTTCGGCTACATCCACAAACTGAACCTGAGGCGCGGCTGGATCCGAGGCGGCGGCTTCCACTACGAGAGGAGTCTTCCACCTCCAGAGCGGAGTCGCAAGCGCGTCGGTCAATGCACTGCCGAGCACGAGAAGAGATGAGCCGAGAAAGCGCCGCCGGGGAGTATTCATAGAATGCCGCCATTATAGAAGCAAGTAGATGCTGCTGAAAAGGTTTGCAAAAAGCCGGATGTACCTGCCGGCTCTGCCGCTTATAGCTTCACTTGGCTGTCACTTTGGGAAACGGGTGCGGCACAATTCCCACGCCTTCCTTGACGGCGATGATCTTGTCGATTGGCACATCTGTCAGTTTATCTACCTGGCCGCTGGGCCAGGTGATGGTGAGCGATTCAATTTTCGTTCGTCTGCCCAATCCAAAATGAAGGCGCGGATCGCTCGATGACATGTAGCTCGTTCCGCCTTTGGCCTGCTCGACATGCACAACGCCTTCCGAACTCAGCTTGAGCACCGAACCGGTGCCGTCGCGATTCGACTTTGTGCCGATCAACAGAACGTCCAGCCAATGATTGGCGTTGCCGCCATCGTTGCGCAGGATCTCCGGATAATCGCCCCGGCAAATGACGGCAATGCCCATGCCGCCGTCGTTGTTGAAATCGGCAGTGGCCAGGCCGCGGCCCGCCACGGGGTTCATGAAGTCGGCGCCCATGAATTCTGAGGACTTTTCAAAATGCCCATTGCCCAGGTTATGGAACATGAGCAGCGGTTCCTTGTAGGAGATCATGCTGTGGTAGAGCTTCACGTTGTCTACCATGGCGCCGTTGGCCTGCACAATGTCGGGCCAGCCATCGTTGTCATAGTCGATAAACTTTGTAGCCACGCCGCTGAGGAGCATGGCCTTGTTGCCAATTCCGGAGGTATACGTGTCGTCGGTAAAAGTCTCGTCCCCATTGTTATGGTAGAGCCGGTTCAACTCCATGTCGAGGTGAGTGATATACACGTCAAGAAAGCCGTCTCCATCCACATCGGCGGCATCTATGCCCATTCCCGCTTCATAGCGCCCATCCTCACTGACAGCGAGTCCGGAGATCAAAGAAGCATCGGTGAAGGTGCCGTCGTGATTGTTCAGGAACAGGAAGTTGGGCCAGGTATCGTTGGCAATGGCAATGTCTGGCCAGCCGTCATTGTTGAAGTCGGCCAAGACCAATCCCATTCCCTTGGACTCGGGCAAGCCAACGCCCGACTTGACGCTCACATCGGTGAAGGTGCCGTCGTGATTGTTATGGTAGAGCTTGGTCTTGCGGCCCCGGTAGTTGTTCGGGCTGCAATAGGAACGATAACCCGGAGCCCGATCGCCGCACCATAGGTTGATCTTCGGGTTCCAGTCAAGATAGTTGAGAATCACAAGATCGAGCCAGCCGTCCTTGTCATAGTCGAACCATCCCGCGCTCGATGACCACTCCCCTTCGTCGCCCACCCCTGCCTTGGCAGTTACATCGGTGAAAGTGCCGTTGCCGTTGTTATGGTAGAGAATGGCGCGCCCGTAGCCGGTAACCAGCATATCGGGATAGCCGTCGTTGTCGTAATCCCCCACGGCCACTCCCTGGCCGTAGTGGCCTTCGCCTCCCACTCCGGCTTTATCGGTCACATCGGTGAAGGTTCCATCCCCATTGTTGTGGTAGAGCGCAGAGCGCAGCGGCTTGTCCGGCTTGTATGCGTCGGTTGGGCCGGTCTGAACGAAGTAGAGATCCATGAGTCCGTCCTGGTCATAGTCGATCCAGGCGACGCCGGTGCCCATGGTTTCGAGATAGTATTTCTCATCGGAATTCGTGGAGTCCTGGACAAAGTTGATTCCGGCGGACTTGCGGATGTCGGTATAGTGGACGGCGATAGGAGCGTCCTTGGCTTTGGCGGGCGCTTGCGCGCCAGCAGTCGCCTGACCGGACGCGGCAATCAAGCCCACCAGGAAGATGGCGAAGCAGCGCCAGGCGCGGCTGGCCCGGCGCAGAGGACTCATGGATTGATTTCTCATAGGGTTCTATCCGCGAGGGACAGCGCCAATTGCAGCAACTGCGCTCTGCTGGCCATGGGCATAGGCTTATCGCCCGCCGGGGAAGTCTTTGGTGCCTGGTCAAGGACCTGCTCAATGCGGTTTACATCCAGGGCGCCGTTGGCGCTGCTGTTCTTGAAGCGGTCGAGCACTTCCTTGGCCTTGGCGACCTGCCCGGTCTGAAAGTAGAACACCCCCAGGAGTGAGTAACTGCCAGACCATTCAGGAAGCAAATCAACCGCGTGCTCGAATTGTTCGGATGCTTCAGCCGTGTGGCCTTCCAACACCGATGCGAGCCCGAGGCCCCAGAGGAGCTTTCCGGATTCCGGAATGCGGGCCTGGCCTTTGAGGAGCGTCTGCTTGGCGCCCTCGATGTCGTTCTGGCGAAACTGTATCAAGGCAAGGGCGAGATAGTTCTGATCGTTGTCGGGGCTGCGGGCGATGGCATCGCGGAAGATCTCTGAGGCGCGAGCAGCGTCGCCCATGTGCGCGTAAATGTCGCCGAGCAAAGCAAGGTAGGCGTCATCCGTGCGGCCATCTTCAGAGACCTGCCCGGCGGTTTCGAGCGCTTCAGAATAGAGGCGCCTGCGGAAATAAGCATTGGCGAGGTCGAACTTGACTTCGTCCGAGCTTGGATTGGCCTTCAATGCCGCCTGAAAATGCTGAATGGCATCGGCGTACAGATGGTAGCGGGCGAGCAGGACTCCGAGGCCAGCCATGGTGCGATAGTCGCCCGAGGCCAGGCCGTCGAGACGCTCGATGGTGCTTTTGGCGTCGTCCGTCTTACCGGATTTGAGATAGGCTTCGGCCAGCATGTACAGATCTTCGGGTTGGTCGGGATGCGTCTTGATCTGGTCGAGGAGCTCGGTCAGATCGAGTTGCGCCTTGGCGCCTGGTGCCATTTTTGAACGATTGTCCAGGTAATCAAAAAGGTGCTCGTAGGGATAGGGGCCGGTGGAAGCATCTTTGGAGAGTGTTTGGAACACGTGCAGATCCCGGTCGGCGGCGGCCATCTGGTGCAAGCTTCTCTCCACCTTGGCTAGCTTGTAGTATCCGCTCGACGGATCGGGGCTGACCTTGACAAATCTTCTGAGCAGGTCCGCGGCCTCAGCAAGTTTCCCGCTTGCCATGCGCAGGTTGGCCAGTTCAAGGAGCGCGTCGGGGAAGTTTGGATTGGCGCGAAGGGTTTCCTCGAACATGGCGTCGGCGCCGGCGGAATCTCCCTGCCGTTCGGCGATGAAGCCAAGATTGAACAGGCATGAAGTGTTGTTCGGGTCCAGTTTGAGACCTTGTTGAAAATACTGCTTGGCTTCGTCGAAGCGTCCGAGATTCCGATAGGAAAGTCCCAGGAAGGAGTAAGAGCGCGCCGAGTGTTCGGCATCGAGCAGCACCTTGAACTCATCGATGGCCTTTTCCACCTTGCCGGCCATGAAATAGCTCTCGCCAAGGGCGGCGCGGAGATCGGTGCGCTGCGGGGCGACCTTGAGGCCCGATTCCAGCAGCGGTATGGCGTCCTCGAAATAGTTCTGCGACATGCTGATCCGGGCCATGAGGAAGATGATGTCCGGGTTCTCGGGCGCTATCTTATGAGCGCGGAGAAGCAGATCCAGAGCGTCCAGCGGACGTGACTGATTCTGACAGGCCTGGGCCAGGAAATAGAGAGTCTCAGGGGAATCGGGCTTCAACTTGAGAGCCCTGGTGAGGGCGAGCTCCGCCTGGGGATAATCTCCGGTATGGATAAGAGCTTGTCCGAGGTTAAACAGAATCTCGAAGGCATCGGGTTGCAGGACAACGGCCTTTTCCAGTTCCAACTGGGCAAGCTTGTACTGCTGTTCTGAAGCCAGCAATACGCCAAGCGAGAAATGCACCTGCACGTCGTTCTTGTTTTGTGCGGAGAACGCGGCCGCAGTCTGAATCGCCTCCGCTGTGCGCTTGCTCTGGAAGTAAGCGCGGATGAGGTTAAAAGTGGTGGCTGGATTGGGCGGGCGCACGCGTTGAAAATGCACAATGGCTTCAGCGGGAGAACCCTTGACCATCAGCAGCACGCCAAGGTTGTAGTTTCCGTCGCGATTGCCTGGCTCAATGCGCAAGGCCGCGCGGAACTCCTTCTCCGCCAGGTCGAGCTTCTTCTGGGCAATGTAGACGTTGCCCAGGTTGTTATGCGTCTTGGCGGAGTTGGGAGCCAGTTGCAGCGCTTTCTGAAAGGCCGCGATAGCGCTGAGGTAGTCCTGCTCGTCGCTCTCGATGATCCCCAGCAGGTTGTAGCCCTCCACGCTGGAGGGATTGCGATCGAGTTCCATGAGCATTCTGGCCTTGGCGTCTTGAATGCGGCCCTGCTGAATCAGCGTCTGGATTTCCTGGAATTCTGCTGAGGCTTTGGGCGGCGGCTGCGGCTGCCGCTGTTGGGCCGCGCGCGCCTGGCCGAGGGAAAGAAGCATCAGCAGGGCAAGCAGGCCAACACCGCGCGCACCCGCCTTGACGATTCCGTTCACTGGCCGATTGCAGGCGCGAATGCCGATTCTGCCGGCACGGTGTGAAGCATTGATAAGGGCGATCATTGTAGTACCCCCAGGGTTCGGATGGCGTCAGGGTTCTGCGGTTGCAGGCGCAGCAACTCCTGCAACACTTCTCTGGCTTTATCCCTGTCGCTCTGCATCGCGTAGAGACGGGCAAGGTTGAGATAGGACTGATCGTAGTTGGGAGCAACGCGGATACCGTTTTTGAACTGCTCCTCCGCCTTTGCGTATTGCTGGCCGCGTACGAAGAGCACGCCGAGATTATTCAAGGCCTCAGGATAATTCGGGCGCAGGTCAATGGCATTTTGCAGATAGTCGGCCGCGCGCTGCATCTGGTTTTGCTGCGCGTAGAGCATGCCGAGACTGTAGTTGATTTCAGGGTCGTCGGGCTGAAGCTGGAGGGCGTGGTCCAGGGCCTCCTGCGCCTTGTCAAAAGCGCCCCGGTGCCGGTAGACATTTCCCAGGTTGAGCAGCGCGATCGCGTACCGTGGCTTCAGCTGGAGCGCCTGCTGGAAGTCCTGCACAGCTTCATCGGGACGGCCTTGCTGGGCGGCTATCATGCCGAGATTGTTCCACGCCTCGGGGTAGTCGGGGCGCAGCTTCAGTGTTTGCTCAAGATAGCGGCGCGCGGCCACGAAATCATTTCTCCGCAGACTCAGAGTGCCCAGGTTGTAGTAGCCGTCTGGGTCGTTCGGATTGGCGGCGACTACCTGCTGGAAAGACGCTTCAGCCTGTTCCAGGTAACCGTGCTGGAACATGGCTACGCCGTATGTGAAGTCGTTGCGCAGGAATGCGCTGTTGTAGGGCTGCCCCATGAACGGAATCGCCTTGCGCAGGCGATCGGCCGGCGTGGTGGGGATGGACCGTACATCTTCCACCAGGCGCAGCGGATCGAAGGGGCCCTGATACACCTTGACGATCATGCCTTCCTTGTCCAGCAGGAAGGATGTGGGGATGCCGAGGTCGCGGCGGCGGTCGAAGAGGTGACGGTAGATGATGTTATAAATGCCGGCCAGGTCCTGGGTGGCGAAGAGCAGGGGGAAGGAAAGGTCCTGTTGCGCGGCGAAGGAGCGGGCAGCCTGAGCATCATCTGCTTCGTTAACGTTTACAGCAAGAATTGCAATCCGGCTGGCGGCCAGCGCCTGGCGATGCTGTTGGAAAAGCTTCAACTGGCTGAGGCTCAGCGGAGCGGCTGTCGCAAAGAAGTGAAGCAGCACAAAGCTCCCCTGCAACGAACTCAGTTCGTGCAGCTTGCCGGCCAGATCGGGCAGGGAAAACTCCGGTGCCTTGAGCGGCTCAATCAGCCATGTTTCAACCTGGACAGGCAACGGCTCGATAGCCGGCGGAGGCCCAGGCTGCGCGTAGGCCGCGGCTGTCGGCGCAAAGGGTTTGGACGCGAAGGCGGCGATGCCCTCCTCGATTTCGATGCGGTGATTTGCGGGCAGGGCGTCGAACTGTTGCGTGAGTCCGTTTGGCCAGCGGAGAGTGGCGCGGATGGGCGCTTCCGCTTTTCCCACACCAAAGAACACCTCTTTGGAGTGCTGGGCAAGGAAGCCCGAACCTGCCTGCAGATACTTTGTCTGGCGCTGGGTCCCCACTTCGACAGTGATGGCGGTTCCAATGGCGTCGCGATTGCTCTTATGCCCACGCAGGCGGAAGGAAATGGAGTGGCCGATTTCAGGCATCGCGTTGTGCAGAACCCGCAGTTGAGGCGCATTGCGGCTCTTGAGGATGACTTCCAGGCGCCCGTCGTGGTCGAGATCGGCGAGCGCAAAGCTGCGGCAATCCTCTGGAAAGTCCAACCCCAGGGGCCCGGATACCTCGGAGAACGTGCCGTTGCGGTTGTTGGCGAACATCACGTTTCTGGCGTAGCCGTGCCAGGTGTGGTCCGAACGAACCAATTCGTTGATGGCATTCCAACCACGTTCGTAAGCCAGCGCGCCGGTATTGTCCTCCGAGGATTTGGCTACCACTTGACGCCAGAAGAAGCTGGCAAGATCCGCGCGATCCTGGCCGGAGAGATAGCCATTGGCAACATAGAGGTCGGAATACCCATCGTGATCGAAGTCCCAGAAATCCGAGGACCAGCTCCAGCGGCCCGGCTCCACGCCAGCCTGGCGGCCGACATTCTGGAACGTGCCGTCTCCATGGTTGCGATAGAGCGCGTTGCCGCGCGCGTGTCGCTGATAGAGTTCGCGGATGCGCGCTGGTGCTTTCTCGTGGAACTGCTTTTGCCCTGAGACTCGCTGCCCGGCCGCCTCCCACATGCTCGGCACGTAGACATCCTGGCGTCCGTCGTTGTCGAAATCGCACCAGGCGCAGCTCATTCCGGCGCCCACGCCCTCCACCTGGGCCTGGCGCGAGACAACGGTGAAGGTGCTATTGCCGTTGTTGCGGTAAAGCTGCGAACTGCCGAAATCGTTGACCACAAAAAGGTCGGGCAATCCGTTGCCGTTGGAGTCGCCCCAGGCGCAGGAGAAGCTGTAGCGGTCGTTGTCCGCGTCGAGTCCTGCCGCCTGCGTGGTTTCTACAAAGTTCGCGTCGCCATCGTTGTGGAACAGGCAATTGGGTGGGCCATTGCGGGCATCGTAATAGGGAATCGGGTAGTGATACTGGTCGAGTCCCAGGTAGTACATGTACATGCAGAAATAGATATCGAGGCGGCCATCGTTATCGTAGTCAGCCACAGCCGCATGGGTGAAGGTTCCCTGCGGCGTGCGCGCGAATTTGAAGGCGTCAGGCTTGAGGGCGAAGGTGCCATCGCCTTGGTTGAGGAAGAGCAGGGGGCCTGTGCCGCAGACTACAAGCAGGTCCTGACGCCCCATGTTGCGAAAGTCGGCGAATAACGCGCACGCGGTATTGTCGAGCACGCCGACGCCGGCTTTGTCGGTTACATCTTCAAAGCTGCCGTCGCCGCGGTTGCGGTAGAGCCGGTTGGGCAGCCCGGCCGGCTGGCAGACATAGAAATCGTCGAATCCGTCATTGTCGAAGTCGCCCACGGCCACGCCGTTGTTGCTGTAAACGTCGACGCCGATGGCGCCATCCAGGACCGTGCGCCAATGGTCGACGCTGCGTAGCAACTGCTTGTTGTAGGATTCCGTTCCGCCCAAAGCCTGTTGGGTAACATCGATAAACCCTGGGCCGCGCATGAGGCTCAGCGTTTCTTCGCCGGCCTGCCACTTGCGCGCCTTCCACGCCTGCGCTTCATCGCGCGTCCACGCGATGTGCCACGAGCCGACGCGCTCTTCGCGCCGGTCATCGCTCCTGTGGGCGACGATGTCGTAGCGGAGGTCTACCTGTACCGTCAGAGGAGAATCGGCTGTCTGTTCGATGCCGTAGATTTCAAACTCCGCGGTCTGCACGCTGGCGAGCGGCCCAAGCCAGGTCTCGATTTCCTGCAGAAATCGCTCGCGCCCGGCAACCGGCTGGCCGTCAAACTGCCTTCTGAAGCTTTCGATTCCGTATCCGGAACGGAGCGGCGTTTGCTGGGTGGGAACAAGCGGAGAGGCTTCAATCAAGGGATCGAGCAGCGCGGCAATTGCGGAAGCGCCGCGGACGGATGCTTTCAGGGCCTGGCTCCATTGCTTGAGCAGCGCCTCGATTTCGACAGCATATTTCTCGGTAATGTATTCGTCCGAGCCCGGAGCGACCAGGCTGAGAACCTCAGCCAAAGGCGATTGCGCAGGATAGTGAGGGGTCAAACGGAGATCGGAGTAAGAGAGCGCGGGGTTCAGCGCAGGGAAGGCCTGCGGCGGGCCGAACAGGAACGACGATCCAAAGAAGGGCGCCGGGCGGAGGAGCAGGGGAGCCAACCCCATACTCTTGAGAAGCGCCCGCCGGGAAAGAGATTGGTTCTCGTCTTTACGATGCGTCATCCTTAAGGGTTCCGTTGCCGCCAAGGTGTCCGCAGGATAGCACCACGGACCAGGCCAGTCCAGATCGCCGCGTTTGGCCAGGGTTTCTCACGTTGCGCCCACATTTGTTCAGGCGTACCGCAAGCAAAGAGCAGTGTTTGCCCCACCCTGGCGATTGGGGAGCATGCGCTCGACGGCGGCTAGGCGATCCAGCTTCGAAGTGCGTGGCCGAGCCGGTCAAGCGCGATCGGCTCGGTTTCCTGCAACAGACTGAACTGCGGCGGTGCGACAACGTAAACCTGGTTGAGGCTCTCGGCCACGCAGACGCATACGGTTGAGTTCTGGTACTCCTGGAACCGGTGGGCGGCCAACCATATGTAGAGGGCCAGCATTTGCGCATCCACGGCGCTGCCCAGCGGGTCGTCGACCGACGGAAGGGGGTTCACCTTGTCGGGGTTGTCGAAGACGGCCACCCCGGTGAAAGGCTTGGGCTTGCTGCGCACGCCGAATTGCGCGGCGAGGAAAGAAGGCCGGGCGCGTCGCAGAGCCTCAGCGGACGCCCACTGGACAAACGAGTTGCCAAAGATGACAGCACCGTTGCCGCTGAGATAAAGCGCGCGCAGAAACTCGCGAATGGCTGGGTCCGCCACCACTTCGGGAGGGCACCATGGCGTGACGTTCACCTTGCGCAGGTAGTCGAAGACCGCATCCGCGTCCGTAAGGTCCTTGCGCATGGTGTTCATCTCGTGCGCAAAGTTCTCCCGATAGAGATCCAGCCTGCCATAGCTCAAAAAGATTGCGCCATCGGAAGGCGCGGCGGAAGACGCCGGGCCCAGCATGCTATCGGCCAGGCTCTTTCCGGCATCGACGATCCAAATGTCCCCTGACGAGCTTCCGGCACGGTTTCGGGCAACCTCCAGCAGACCGCCGGAGCGAACTCCGGCTGCATTGGGTATGCCGGCGACCAGCGTCTCGAAAGGGCTTCGGGACTGCGGGGAAAGAGCGAGGTCGAGCTTGAGCGGCTTGCCGATGCCCTGCCAGCGGCGCCAGACATCCGCGCCGGCCAGAGGAAGCATCTGGGGTATATCGATCAAGATCAATCGATTTGCCGGCTTGACGGCGGCTCCGTTGCTTAGGGCAAAGCGGTCAGCAGCGTCGAAGACGACCTGCACCGCCTGGCGCCATGCCTGAAAGTAGGATGAGCGGGCAAGCAGAGACGAGTTCTGGATGGTTTGCTCGGCGGTCGAGTAGTCCCAGTGCCGGACGCCCATCTTCTCTTCGAGATTGACCACATCGCGGAACAGGGCGGTGCTCTGCTCCGGATTCAGGCTTGCCACATAAAGCAGAAGCCTCTCCACGGACTGGCGCTCGTTGGGAAAGAGATAATCCCACTCGCGAAGCTGCTGATTGACGAAGGGAAGAAACGTCAGCGGCAGGCGTTTGAGCAGGCCCCTGTTCAAAGCATCCTGTAGACCCGCCGGCAACTTTTCATCGCTTCGCATAATCTCTTCCTATCTCGAGTGATCGCGCCCGCCGGAATCCATCGCGACCGGTGCGGAGCAATCCCAGTTTCTACCTTCGCGCCAGGGAGGAGAGCGGTGAGCAGGTGCGCTCCTCAGCCGCGCGTTCTCAGCCCGCTAACCGCGAAACTCCTTCAGCGTTCGCCCCTGCGCATCCAACGGCTGGCAGCCGAGCAGGCCCGCCAGGGTAGGACAGAGATCGACGTGGAGAACCGGACGTTCGATGAATTGCGGCTTGTCGATGCCCGCGCCCAGGGCCATCATCCAGGTGTCCCTGGTTGAATCGGAATTGGCGCGGTGATTGAAAAATCCATTCGTTGTTGAACCGTCGGGGTCTCGCCCGAACTCGGGGAGAATCACCAGGGTGGTCTTCCCTTTGTAGGCGGGGTTGGCCTCTACCTCTTGCCACAATTGGTAGGCTAGGCGGTCTGCCGTTTTGATGCCCGACACGTGCATGGCATAGGAACCGAAGTGCGCTGCTTCCACATCGGAAAAAACCACCACCAGCACCTGCGGCGCAAACTTGCGCATGATTTCGCGAGTCATCAGGAAGGTGAGCTCGTCGCCGGAGGTTGGGCCGCCGCTGTGCACAAAGCTGGCAATCGCGGCCTGAATGCTCTCGCGCACGCGCGGATCGAGGCGGTCGGCGGCGTCGAAGACGTTCCAGCCGAGCCCCTCATAGTTGCTTCCTTCCATGGCGCTCTCCAGCTCGGCCTCCACCTTGCTGCGATCCGCCATGTTGGCGGTTCGCCCCGAGCGCAGAGCGTCGGCTACGGCCTGCAGCATGAGCTGCTTGGGAAACACCACGTTGGCGCCGTAGGCCGGGCCATAGTTGGCATCCGAACTGGCGCCGATCTGGCTGGTGAGCGCCTTGTTGCTGGCCACAACCCAGGTGTCGCTGCGAGCGACGTTGAGTCCCTTGCGAAACTGCTCAAACAGGGTGGGAGAGGTAGGGGCCAGCTTGCCCCAGTCGTCCACCCGCTGCCAGTTGCCGGTCAGAATGCTGGAAATCGCGTTGAAGTGCGCGGTGACGCCTTCGTTGCGGGCGTGGTGGTAGAAGAGCGACTTGGGGAAGAGGTCGGTGGAGAGGTGGGGGATGTTGACCACCCCCTCCCGCGAAAAGGTCTCATCGCGGCGCACTCCGCCTACCACGGCTACCACGATCTTGTGCCCTGAACCGGCAGCCGGGCGCGGCGTTTCGTCGGCACGCGCCTGGGGAACCATCATGCCGGCCGCCAAAAGCCCCGCCGCGCGCAGGAAGCTCCGCCTGGAGGTGTCGAACCACGGCTCCGGCTCGTCGAAATCCAGGGCGCCGGTCGGTGTGTTCATGCGCAGTCCGTTCTCCATGTCAGCAACCCTCGCTTGGGGAGTCTTTCCTGGCGGTCCAGCTCCGTTGCGGGGCGCCGGATCAAGTCTTGGCGGATTATATTCGCCCCGTCCTGGTTTATCAACGGAGCCCCATTTCCGCCTCGGTGTGCCGCGGTAAATGGTTTATTATAAACGGCTTCAAGGCAGAATGTGAAAGACGCTCCGCCCCCGCCGCGGAAGGGCCGGGAAGATTCCGGCAGGCAAAAAAACGCCCGTCTCCACCTTTTGGTTGACAACGATTATCGACCTGCGCTAGTGTGTTTCGCACGATCCTGTAACCGTTTACGCCGTCGGGTGTAATCGTTTACTACTTCGCATCAGGTGGCCAGTTTCTCCCCCGGGCAACTTCCCTCGGGAAAATATTCGAAAACAGATGGAAAACAGAAGGAAACGGAGGAAATTAGGATGGGCCTTGATCGCAAAGCCGTTCGTTGGGTTAGAACGTTTGGCTATCTAACCCTCACATGCCTGCTCTTCCTCGTGGTCCAAAGTCGTTACGCCTTTGGCCAGGTGGATGAAGGTGCGATCTCTGGAACTATTCAAGACACCACCGGCGCAGTTGTTCCCAGTGCGCGGGTGACCCTCTTGAACAAGGACCAGGGCATTAGCCTGCAGACCAATGCCGGTAACGCCGGCGAATACAGCTTCTCGCCGGTCAGAATCGGGCACTATTCGGTGTCCGCCACTGCCAAGGGGTTCGCCAAAACGACCCAACAGAACGTGACGGTCGAGGTTGGGCAGCACCTGCTGGTCAACATTCAGCTCAAGCCCGGCGCTGCGACTGAAACCATCGAAGTAACCACCGCGCCGCCACTGCTGCAGACCGAAGAAGCCTCGGTCGGCCAGGTGATCGACCAGCAAGAGGTAAACGACCTGCCCCTCAACGGGCGCAACTTTACCTTCCTTGCCCAGCTCGGCGCCGGCATGCAAACACCGCAGGCCGATACCCGCGGCAACGCGGCCTCTGGCGCTTTCTCAGCCAATGGCTTGCGCCCGGCACAGAACAACTACCTGCTCGATGGCATCGACAACAACTCCAACGCCGTCGACTTCCTCAATGGAACCAACTTTGTCATTCTGCCTCCGGTGGACGCGATCCAGGAATTCAAGGTTCAGACAGCGGACTTCAGCGCTGAACTGGGCCGTTCCGCGGGCGCGGTTCTGAACGCCACCATCAAGTCCGGCACCAACAGCCTCCATGGCGCGGCCTGGGAGTTTTTCCGCAACGACAAACTCGATGCCGCCGATTGGTTTGAAGACAACAACAATGTCAAAAAGGGCGAACTGCGACTGAATCAGTTCGGCGTTTCCGCCGGCGGCCCCATCATGAAGAACAAGGCGTTCTTCTTTGGCGACTATGAAGGCTATCGGCGCGTGCAGGGCACATCCTTCACCAGCACGGTTCCAACCGCCAACGAACGCAGCAGCAACTACACAAACCTCGCAGACATCCTGTCCCAGAACGATGGCACCACCAGGACCGACCTTCTGGGCCGGGCCATCCAGAGGGGCACAATTCTGGATCCTTCCACCACCAGGTTAGTTGCCGCCGGGGCCGTGGACCCAGTCTCGGGTCTGCGGAATAACACCACCTCCGACGGGTATGTTCGCGATCCGTTCAGCAGCCATTGCGGGCCCGGCACGATGACCTTTACCCTGGCCGCCTGCCCCGACCTCAACCAGTTCACCGGCTCCAATGCGGGCCGCGTCGATCAGAACGCAGTCAAGCTGCTGAATCTGTATCCGGCGCCGAATTCCGGATTGGCGAACTACGGTTCGAGCCCCAACCTCTTTGAACATAAGAACTCCTTCGACACCCGCGAAGATTTCAACCCGACCGCCAAAGAGCAGGTGTTCTTCCGTTACAGCTATTCGGACGATCCGGCATATATCCCGGGTCCGTTCGGCGGCGTCGCGGACGGCGGCGCTTTCCAGCAGGGCCTCCAGACTGCAAAATCCGCTCAGGCTGTCGCGGGCTATACCCACGTGTTTACTCCGAACACCATTAACCAGGTGCGCGGCGGCCTCGCTCACCTGCACACCACGCGTTTCGGCCCGGATGGCGGAACGAGCGGAATTCCGCAGCAGTTCGGCATTTCGGGCATTCCGCAGGGTCAGGAAAACGGCGGACTTCCCAACTTCTACATCGGCAATCTGACGAGCCTGGGCAGCAACAACTTCCTGCCTTCGGACGAAGTCAGCCAGACGCTTCAGATCACCGACGACTTCACCAAGATCTACGGCAAGCACAGCTTCAAGCTGGGCATTGAATACCAGCACGTGAAGTTCTCCACCTTGCAACCGGCGTGGTCGCGCGGCGCATTCAACTACGGCGGCGGCTTCACGGATATTCCCAATGAAGGCAGCACCACGGGCGGCATAGCGCAGATGCTTCTGCCTCCCACAGCGGCTCCGGCCACGCTCAACGGAAATCCCAATCCGAACGGCTTCAGCTATTCGGGCGGCTCCGACGGCGTATATGCCTCCAACATCAACAAGACCTACGACGAGAAAGTGTACTTCGCGTCGTACCTCCAGGACGACTGGAAGGTTACTCCCAAGCTGACCATCAACCTTGGCCTGCGCTGGGATTACTTCGGTCCGATCAATGAAACCAATGGCGGTCAGGCCAACTTTGTGCCAACCGCTCTGGGCAAGCCAACGTTCCTGATTCCGGCCTCCGGGAAGGACAACAGGACTTTGTCCACAGACGCCACGTGCCTCGGTATCGGTTGCCGCGGACTGGTCGATCTGTTGGCCGTGGATGGTATCGACCTGGAAAGCACCAACAAGTACGGCCAGGGACTGCTGCAAACACAAAAGGGCAATGTCGCACCACGTGTTGGTTTCGCGTATCAAGTCGATCCGAAACTGGTCATGCGCGGCGGCTTTGGCCTGTTCTTCAACTCGTTTGAGAACCAGGGATATGGACCGAACATCGGTGAGAATTATCCCTTTGTGTACAACTTCTCGTATTTCCCCAACGTCGCTTCCGGCATTTCAAGCCAGGTGGCGCCCACCAGCTACAACACTCCGTTTGCCAATTGCGCGACGTCGGGTCCGGGTGGAACCGCATCCTTCGAGTCCGGCTTCTCGTGCATTCCATTCGATCCCGCCAAGGTTGACGCCCGCGGTCTGGGTCTGCAGGGGCTTCAGTTCGATTACCAGACTCCGCGCACCTACAGCGCCAACTTCACTCTCCAGTACTCGATTACCCACACCTTGTCGGCGCAAGCCTCCTATGTGTTTACCGATGGCCAGGATCTTCAGGGCGGCGTTGGCTACAAGAACGTGACCCAGATTCTGCCGGCAGGCACCAGTACCACACCTTATCTCCCATTCGCGGACTTCGGCGGCGGCAGTTACCAGGCAACCTATGGCAACAGCCAATACCACAGCCTGCAAACCAAGCTCGAACAGCAGTTCTCGAGCGGGCTTACCTACCTGCTGGCTTACACCTGGTCCAAGACCATGTCGGACGCCGGCGACTTGCTGAACGGCGGCAACACGGGCAGTCTGCGCGCCTACTCGGTGCCGGGCCTGGGTCCCAAGTTCGATTGGGCGCCGGCCGACTTCGATATCCGCCAGGTACTGCACTTCAGCGGCGGCTATCAGCTCCCGATCGGCAAGGATAAGCCCTTCCTCAACCAAGGGAAGCTTACCAATGCCGTGTTGGGCGGGTGGTCCACAAACTGGATCGTCACCCTGCAGGGCGGCCAGCCTCTCAACTTCGGTTGCAACACCGGCACCGCTTCTGGAACAGGCTGCAACGATATCCGGGTTCCCGGACAGAGTCAGCAGCTTGGAATGAAACTTAAAGCTGTCGGGAGCGATCCTGTACCAAGGCCGTTCTGGATCGGAAACGCAAAAGCCTTCAATCAACCTTGCGAGTTGGGGGCCAATGGTCCGATTGCCGATTCACCCGCAGGATGCGTGCCTTTGACGGGCGCAGCCGCTCTGGGCAGCAAGCCTGGCCAGACCCTAACCCCCGGATTCCACCGTATGGACTTCTCGATGTTCAAGGGCTTCGAGTTGAGCGATCGGTTCTCCATGCAGTTCCGGGCTGAGTTCTTCAACATCCTCAACCATCCGAACTTCAACGCGCCCAACTTCGGCGGCAACGGCGTCGTGGCGATTGGCGGTTCGGGCAACTTCACAGATCCGCACTTCGGAGAAGTTGGATCTACTCGCGATGCTCCCTTCGATCCGAGACAGATTCAGTTTGCTCTGAAGCTGTACTACTAAGGTAAGATGAAAAAGCCCCGGGAAGGCGTGCCGTTCGGGCGCCTTTCCGGGGCTTTCTTCTGCGTAGCGCTTTGCTCACGCGGCGATCATGGGGGTGGGTTGTGAGCAAGAGGGCCTGGTTGCGGCTGGCGATTGTCTGTGGTTTTCTGATTTGCGCGGAGTTCGCTTCAGCCACAGAAAGCCAGAAGCAGAAGCTGGACCGTCAGTACCAGTCGGCGGTGGCGCAATACGAGGCCGGCCAGTATGCCGAGGCCTCCGCGCAGTTGGAGAAACTATTACCCTACGCACCGAACAGCTTTGAGATTCATGAGTTGCTGGGGTTGGCGTACGCCTCGCTGTCACAGGACGCGAAGGCCGTCGAGCACCTGAAGGCGGCGGTCCGGTTGAAACCGGATTCGGCAGAGGCACATACCAATCTGGCGGCTACGCTGAGCCACTCCGGAAACGAAGCCATGGCCGGGGAAGAGTTCCGCAAAGCGCTGGAACTGGAACCCAGGGATTACGACGCCAACCACAACCTGGGAGAGTTCTACATTCAGGCCGGGCATATTCCTCAGGCCCTTCCCCTGCTGGAACGGGCGCAGCAGATCAATCCTACTTCCTACGACAATGGCTACGATCTGGCCATGGCCGAGTTCCTTATCGGGCGGCTTGACGACGCCCGGCAACTCGTCCATGCGCTGGAGAAAGTGAAGAACACCGGCGAACTGCACGACCTGCTGGGCGAAATCGAAGAGAAGGACGGGAAGTATGTCGCGGCGGCGAATGAGTTCGAGACCGCCGCGCACTTGGACCCAAGCGAGGGCAATCTGTTCGATTGGGGCTGCGAGCTTCTGCTCCACAGGACCTACGAGCCGGCAATCGAAGTCTTCCAGCAAGCCACCGTGCGTTATCCCAAATCGCCGCGGCTGATGATCGGGTTGGGCATGGCGCTGGACCTGCGCGGCAAGTACGACGAGGCGGTCAAGGCGCTGCTGACGGCGGCCGACCTGGACCCAACGGACCCGCGCTGCTATCTCTTTCTCTCCAAGGCTTACGACAGTTCTCCGAACCTGGCGGATGCGGTCATCCAGCGATTCCGCCGCTATGCGGAACTCAAGCCCGACACTGCCCTGGCGCAGTACTACTACGCGATGAGCTTGTGGAAGGGCAAGCGGGTGGGAGACACCACGCTGGACCTGCTGCGGGTGGAGTCCCTGCTCAAGAAAGCGATTGCGCTGGATGACACTCTTCCCGAGGCCCACGAGCAGCTGGGCAATCTCTATGCCGACCAGCATGAGTGGGCCCGGTCCGTTCCGGAGTACGAGCGCGCCTTGCAACTGAATCCCAATCTCTCTGACGCCCACTATCGCCTGGGAACGGACTATGTTCACGTGGGGCAAAAGGACCGGGCGCAGAAGGAATTCGAGGTCTATCAGAAGCTGCGTGCGGAACACCTGGCCGAAGTGGACAAGGAGCGGGCGGAGGTGCAGCAGTTTGTCTATGAATCCAAGTCGCCTGCTTCCGCCAAGCCGTGATTGCAGGCATGCGCCGGCCGGGACGGCTAGAGCGTTTCCGATGCGAGTGCGAACAATAATTTGGGTGCCCCATCCTTGAATCGCTCTTTGATTCAAGGGTGGGAGAGCATGAATTCAAATCTTCACTTTAGACACTTGAACAGAAAACGATCTCGCGCCGGCGCCAGCATTTAAACCTTTGCTGCTGTAGTGGAAGGCCGCGCTGAAGTGAATTCTCTGGCCTACTTGCGCAGCGTTGAAGCGCGTGCCATGAGCCGCGGAGTGACCAACACGGTTTCCGGATGCACCAGCCCTTTTGCGCTGACCAGAGACAGCGCCAGCTTTGCGGCGTGCCGGCCGATGGCGGAGCTGTCCTGATCGATGGACGTGAGCGGAATGCGGAGGAAGTCAGAGTAGAGCACGTTGCCGCAACCCATGACCGCGATGTCCTCGGGAATGCGCAGGCCGGCATCGAGAATCGCCCGCATGGCGCCCATGGCGATGGGATCGTTGAAGCAGAAGATGGCATCGGGCCGGGGGGTCGTGGCCAGCAACTTCCTGGTCGCTTCATAGCCGCCGGGCTCGCCCCGGTCGTCCCCTGAGGTCCCGATGGGGACGATGTGCTCTGCCAAGGGGGACAGGCCCTGTGCAGCAAGAGCCCGCTTGTAGCCTTCAAGGCGGCCCAGCGCGGTGCTGGTTTCAGGCCCGCGGATATGGGCGATTCGCTGACAGCCCTGTTCGAGCATGTGGTTTGTTGCCAGCAGGCCGACGGCCTCGTCATCCACGCCGACAAAATTAGCCGGCAGTCCCACAAAGCGGCGATCGATCAGGACGTACGGAATTCGCTGCTCTTCGATGCGGCGAAAACTCTCCACGGTCCATTGCGTGGAGGCAATCAGCATGGCATCCACCTGGCGCGCCAGCAGTTGTTCAATCTCCTGCTGTTCCAGCTCCGGATCCTCTTCCGAGGAGGTAATCATCAGGCTGTAGCCTTGCCCTCTGATTTCCGCCGAGATGGCCTTGGCCACCTGGGCAAAGAAGGGATGAAGCAGATCGGGAACGACCAGGCCAATGGTGTCGGTGCGCCCGGTAATGAGGGCGCGCGCCGCAAAGTTCGGCCGATAGTGCAACTCCTCCATCCGCTTCAGCACGCGCTTGCGGGTTTCATCGCCGATGTCGGAGTGGCCGCGGAGCACCTTGGAAATGGTTACCGTGGACAGGCCAAGATCGCGCGCGATGTCTTTCAGGCGCACCGGCGTGCTTTTGTGCGCCTTGCGCTCTTCTTCGCTTTCTCCATTCAGGTTCTTCATGGTCCTCGTGCGGCAGTCTGGCTGTTCCTTGCAGTATGCGGCCCTATACCTCGCGTCAGCAAGCGCTTTCAGGGCGCGGCATTCATCGTTAACGTCAGACTCCTGGTTGCCAGGCCCAATCTCGACATTCCACAAGGCAGGTCCCTGGCCGCTTGAAGTTGTACCAACTTAGGTGGGTACGGACCGGGCACATCTCTGACAGAACGGGCCGGGCACATCTCTTCCTATCTACCAGTGTGCGCCAGGGGAAGGGAATTGTCGGCAAGTGGAGTTCAAAAAAGTGAGCACTCTCCCGCTGTTGATGTTCACTCGCCGCATGGCTTTCATTTCATGCCAAGGGCTGGCAACAGTTGAAATCCAACCCCGGCATCACATTGCTGAACACCGGCCGTAATTAACCGGCCAATATCCTCTGACTTCACCGTGAAGGCGGCAGATACGAGGCTATATGTCCTGGTTTGTGCCGGGACTGATGTCCGGGCCTACCGTCCGAATGAGCTTTTCCGCAGCTTGAAAGCTCGCAACCATCGAGACATCGAGTGAACCCGAGATTGCTTATGGCGTTTTCACTGTTCAGTCTATGAGGGCACAATGCTATCCCACCCTAGCCGCAAAGACAAAGACGCGGCGAGGGGTGGGGCACCCGAAGTTTCATCTTCCGTGGGTCGGCTAGGCCGTTGGACGACTGACACAATGCAGTCTTTTGAGACACCATCTAGGGTGTTGTTTTTGCAATAGCTGGAAGCGCCGCAGTGTAAAAACTCACTACTGTCCGGGGAAAATCTGAAGCTATTATTGTAAAGCTATTATTTCGTATTAGATAGACTTACTCATCGCCGGGAACGATTTGAAATCGCTGCGGCTCTTCCGGCAGTTGGCGTCG